>Ga0307515_10001710_pt1 | contig 48899 bp, 41 predicted proteins | sample 17_EM_MG_FD_194513 | JGI IMG/M metagenome (GOLD analysis project Ga0307515, IMG submission 194513) | Populus trichocarpa ectomycorrhiza microbial communities from riparian zone in the Pacific Northwest, United States - 17_EM | ecosystem: Host-associated > Plants > Roots > Unclassified | place... | reverse complement strand
CGGTGCATCGGGCCTCGCCATTGTAAGCACGTTGCATGCGGGAATTAAGGAAGCGGTGATCAACGGGGAAACCGGTTTTTTGGTTGCGGAGCATGATATAGAGGCAATGGCAGGTCATATGATGACAATTGCCGGTGATGTTGAATTGGCAAATCGACTCGGTGCAAAGGAAGCTGCACATATTCGCGAAAATTATGAAATGAGTGGCAGGATAAATGTTTTAGACAATATACTTCAAAAGGTTACAGAAAAATAAAATTTATGATCCGAAAAATTGTTCGTTCTATAGTAAATAAAGTGGGTTATGACCTGATCAAACCAGATAAGCGCCTTGTTGTGGATGGGCTACCTGTTGACTTTGATAAGGCTACGGTTGATACCTACAAGAAGGTAAAAACGTACACCATGACCACGCCGGAGCGGATTGCTTCGTTATGCAATGCTGTAAACTACCTTGTTAAAAATAATATACAAGGCGATTTTGTGGAATGCGGCGTATGGCGGGGCGGCAGTACCATGGCGGCAGTAGATACCTTAATCAAAGCGGGAGATACCACGAGGAATATCTATTTGTATGATACGTTTGAAGGTATGTCTGAACCCACCGAGGCGGACAAAATAACTACAGGTACAGGTGCAGACGAATTATTAAAAACAAGCGATAAAGACGATCCAACATCTGTTTGGTGCTACTCGGCATTAGAGGAAGTACAAAAGAATGTAGGCACGCTCAATTATCCAGCGGCAAAGGTGCATTATGTAAAAGGCAAGGTTGAAGATAGCATCCCGCAAACTATGCCCGGCAAAATAGCCTTGCTAAGGCTCGACACCGATTGGTATGAATCCACCGCTCATGAGTTGGAGCACTTATATCCCTTACTGGTGCCCGGTGGCGTTATCATTATCGACGATTATGGCCATTGGGAAGGCGCGCGCAAAGCAGTTGATGAGTATATTGAAGCCCAAAAATTACCGTTGCTGTTAAACAGGATAGATTATACCGGCCGTATTGGTATTAAATATTAATTGCTGGCATGGGTATAGTAAAAAAGCAGGTTTATAAAAATACCATCCTCTCGTATGCGGGCATGGGGGTAGCTTATATAAACACTGTTTTGCTTTTTCCGTTTTTTACCAATGCCGGGCAATACGGTTTTTATAATCTGATTATCAGCGTATCGGTTTTATATTCATTGGTGGCCAGTATGGGGGCCCCAAGTATTATAGCCAAATACTTTCCTTTTTATCGTACCGAAGATAATAAACATAACGGTTTTATGCACTGGGTGGCAGGTTTAACTCTTGCCGGATTCGTGTTAGCCACTGTATTGTACGTTGCGCTTAGGCCGGTAATATTGGGCGCTTATACCGGTAATTCGGTATTTTTTGCCAAATATTACTATTACCTAATTCCGCTTTCGTTATTTATAGTGGTGTTCAACTACCTGGAAATGACCGGCCGGGTAGTTTATCAAACTATTTATTCCAATTTTTTGCAAAATGTTTTGCTGCGGTTGCTTACTACGGTTTATTTATTGATGATAGCCATCAAATGGATAAACTTTGAAGATTTTATATTCTTGTACATCGGTAGCAATGGTTTAATTTCTTTATTACTGCTTTTAAGCATCATGAGCACCGGTAAATTCGCTTACGGGGTAAATGATGGCAGTTTTAAAATCATAAAAAAGAAAGAGATTGTAAATTTTGGCCTGTTTACTTTAGTTGCAAGTGCGGTGTATGTGCTACTGCAAAAAGTAGATACTTTGATGTTAAGTTCAATGGCGGGGGATAGTGTGCAGGGTATTTACAGTTGGTATTTTAATATCGCGTTATTGATAAGTGTGCCGGCCACAGCTTTGAGCAGAACAACCTATGCCATCGTTGCCGATGCATGGAAATCAAAAAACATGGAGAATATTGCCGATGTGTATGCTAAAACCTCTATCATTCAAATGGTATTTGGATGCCTGTTGTTTATCGGTATAATTATTAACCGCGAAAACTTGTATGCTGTTGCCCGTAATAAGGAGTTTACCGATCCTAAATATTTTACGCTTTTCCTGGTGATAGGCCTCGGATTTTTGGTTGATATAACCGGGGGATTAAATACCTATATCATTACTACTTCGCATAAGTATAAACTCATTACCATATTGGTTTTGTTGGCCAGTATTTTTTGTATTGTTTTAAACTATATCCTGATCCCTAAAATTGGAGGAATGGGGGCGGCTATAGCTTATTTAATCACTATGACAGGTTTAAACTTCTGCACCTGGTTTTACATTAAATACCGCTTTAAAATGCAGCCATTTAATTACAGGCACCTGCTGGTGTTGGTAGTATCGGCGGTGAGCTTTTTGGCTGGTAAATATTTTTGGCGCATGCCTAATTTATACCTGGATATAGTGCTACGTAGCGGAGTAACAACGTTGGTTTATATCCTGATGACCTATTTGTTTAAAATCTCGGAAGATGTGAACGAGAAAATAAATTCCACCTGGCGCAAGCTTAAAGCCATTATTAAATAATAATTCGCTTAAAACAGAAGAGATAATTAAAGCTATAATTTTACCTTCGTAAATAATGCAGGAATCAATTATTGGCGGTGACTATAAAACCGCTTACGATCAATTTTACGAAAAACACGACGAAGCCTGGCGAATGCTGGGGGCAAAATACAAAGCGCAGCATATTATAGATGTATGCAAAGGGCTTACTTTTGCCAGGGTATTGGAAGTGGGAGCCGGCGATGGCAGTATTTTAAAAATCTTATCCGAAAACAACTTTGCACCTGAGTATCATGCTGTAGAGATCTCTGAAAGCGGGGTTGGATATATACAATCACGCCAGATACCCAATCTAAAATCGGTTCAGGTATTTGATGGTTATAAATTGCCTTTTGCCGATGATAGCTTTGATCTGATCATTCTGTCGCATGTGCTGGAGCACGTAGAGCATGAACGTATTTTGCTGCGCGAGATAAAACGTGTTGCAAAGCGTTCGGTTATTGAGGTTCCGCGCGACTATAAAGTGGGTGTTGATACGCGGATTAAACATTTTTTGGCGTACGGCCACATCAATGTGTACACCCCCACCTCGCTGCGGTATTTGTTAAGTACCGAGGGTTTTGAGCTGGAGAATGACCTTACATCGATGATTGAACCGGAGGTTACAAGGTTTAATACCTACGTTAATCAAAGGAAAACGAAGAGCTTACTGAAAAATTTGAAAATAGCAGCCGAATATTCAGTTAAGCAAACCCTAAGTAAATTGATGGGAAAAAAGGTACGCGAACAATTTGCCAACGCTTATACCGTTTTGTGTAAAAAAGCCGACCATCAACCCGAATTATTCTGACTTTTACCTGATCGATGCAAAAACTTGCCCCTATAGCCCTGTTCGTATACAACCGGCCCGATCACATGCGCCGTACCATCATCCATTTGCAAAAAAATGTATTGGCAGATGAATCCCGTTTATATATTTTTTGTGATGGTCCCAAAACCGAAACCGACCGGGCCAAATGCGATGAGGTAAGGCAGGTTGCTAAAGAAACGTCCGGCTTTAAATCGGTAAAAGTTATCCTGCGCGGTAATAACCTTGGTTTGGCAGAGTCTATCATCAGCGGTGTTACACAGTTGGTGTATGAATATGGTAAAGTAATTGTTTTTGAAGATGATCTGTTATCATCGCCGTATACCCTGCAATACTTTAACGAGGCATTAACCCGTTACGCAAACGATGATAAAGTGATGCATATTGGGGCCTATATGTATAACCTGAAAGAGAAAGACCTGCCCGATGCCTTCTTCTATCGCGCAGCCAGCAGTTGGGGCTGGGCAACCTGGGCACGTGCCTGGGATAGCTTTGAACCCGATATTGATAAACTGATAGCCCAGTTTGATGCAGTTAGGGTACTTAAGTTTTCCATCGAAGGTAAAATGAATTTCTGGAAACAGATTAAGGAGTTTAAGGCTGGTAAAAACAATTCATGGGCTATTCGCTGGTATGCTTCTATATTTTTAAAAGGCGGCCTTACCCTAAATCCGGCCAAATCGCTTATCAACAACATAGGGCACGATGGCACGGGTTTTCACAGCAATAAAGAGAATATGTACGATGTGCATATTTCGCAGCAACCGGTTAAAAAATTCCCGGATGTAGTAGAGGAAAATGAAAAATCATACAGGGCAATTAAGCACTTCCTGGCACATCGTAAAGGTACTTTACTGCAGCGTGCCGTAAGGTTTGTTAAACAAAGGGTAGGCTGAAAGGGCAAACGCATCTAAATAGCTAACGGCGATAAGCCGTTATTAGCTAACGTAATAAGCTTATGGCGTCGGGAAGATATAAGCATCAAACGATACCCTTTATTTATTGCTTATCCTGGTTAGATGATCGCGGTACCCAAGGACTTGTATTGGTCAACAACAGGCACAATATTTGGATGCGCCTAAATTGCGCTATCGATTTCGTGTTAACCATGATAAAATATAAAGTATTTATTATCAAGTATTTGTATGTATTTTATCTAAAATGTGTTAAGTTATGTTAACCCAATTAGACGGGTTTGCCCCGGGGTGGGTTGATTGCATAATTCATATTGTGGTGTGAATAACCTTATTTTTGGAATATGTTAAAAGTAGTGCATCTGAATACCTATGATGGCAACGGCGGCGCAGGTCGCGGCTGCATGCGTCTTAACCGGGCATTAATAAGCCAGGGTGTAGCATCAAAAATGCTGGTGCATTATAAATTTGGCAGCAACCCACAAATAGGTACGTTCAATTCCAACAAAATCCAAAAATCATACACTGCCTTTACTATTATATTGGAGCGGATTTTGGCCAAACGTTTTTTAAAACCGTTGATGAAAACACCGTTTTCATTTGCCTGGTTTGGCCGTTCTGTCATCCATCACCCGGATGTTAAGAATGCCGATATTATTCACCTGCACTGGATCAATCATGGTTTTCTTGACCCAAAGCATATTGCCGGGATTGCCAAACTTAATAAGCCAGTTGTATGGACATTTCACGATAGCAATGCCTTTACAGGTGGTTGCCACGTACGTTATGCCTGCGATCATTTTATGCGCGAATGTGGTAACTGCCCACTGTTGGTTAGGCCTTCGGATACCGATATTTCGCACCAGATATGGAAGCAAAAAAAGGAAGCCTATGGGGTGCTTGATTTTGCCATAGCTGCCCCAAGCTTGTGGATGCAGCAATCAATAGCCGCAAGCAGCCTGATGCAAGGTAAAGCGGTTCATCATATACCCAACACCCTCGAAACAGATATTTTTAAGCCCGTTGACAAACATGAGGCAAAAGAAAAGGCGGGATTGCCAACCGACAAATTTATTTTTTTAAGCGGGTTTATGCCGTCGCGCAAAGATTTACATAAAGGCACCCAATATCTGCTGGACAGCATGGAATTGCTGAAGCAGCGTTTGGGCGTAGATGCCGGAAAAATAGAACTGGTTGTGTTTGGCAATCGTGGAACGGAAGGCCTGCCCGATTTTCCATTTAAAACCAGCTTTTTAGGCACCATAAATAACGACGAACAGCTGGCATTGTATTATGCCGCTGCCGATGCATTCCTGATTCCTTCCCTTGAAGATAACCTGCCTTATACGGTTATGGAAAGCCTGGCCTGCGGAACGCCCGTAATAGCCTTTACAACGGGCGGTATCCCCGATATGGTAAAACATCAATACAATGGCTACCTGGCCACCTATCGTTCGGCAGAGAGCTTTACAGATGGTATGGAGTGGGTTATTAAATATCCGGATCCACAGGTATTGCAAAAGCAGGCCAGGAATACGGTACTGGAAACGTTTTCTGAAGAGGTGATTGCCAAAAAGCACATCGAACTTTATCAAAGCCTGTTAAAGGATACAGGAGGTTATGATGTTTAATCCTAAGCTTAGCGTTATCACGATAGTATACAATAACGTACGCGATATTGAACGTACCATCTTGTCGGTTTTAAATCAAACCTATAACAATATCGAATATATTATTGTGGATGGCCTTTCTACAGATGGAACTTTACAGGTAATTTCGAAATACCAGGATAGTGTAAGCAAATTTATAAGCGAGAAGGATAATGGCATTTATGATGCCATGAATAAAGGATTAGCTTTGGCATCTGGTGACTATGTTATCTTCATGAATTCCGGCGACCAGTTTTTTGATGCAGATACCGTGGCCGATGTTTTTGCCGCTGCCGATGATGCCGATATTTATTACGGCGAAACCGAAATGATAGCAGACAGTGGCGAAAGTTTAGGCCAGCGCCGTCATAAGGCCCCTGAACAGTTTACCTGGCGCGGGTTCAAATACGGTATGAGTATCAGTCACCAGGCTATTTACGTAAGGCGGGCATTAGCCGAACCCTTTGATAGGCAGTATCAATTAAGTGCAGATATTGAATGGATTATCCGCACCGCAAAAAAAGCAAAAAAGATAGTCAATGTAAACAGGTATGTTGCCAAATACCTGGTAGGAGGGATGTCCAAAAAAAAGCATCGCCAGAGTTTACAGGAACGTTTTGATATTATGAGGCGATATTATGGTTTGATTCCAACAGTATTAAATCATTTTGTGATAGCTTTTAATCTTGGCTGGTACTGGCTGAAGAATAAGCGGACAAATGATTAACATAAACAAAAGAGCGATGAACTTTCGCCCATCGCTCTTTGTCAGATAATTTTAATCCACCAATATCAGGCTTTTTTTGCAACCGGCTTAGCTGCCGGCTTTTTCTTAGTTTCAGTATAAGCTGCACCACCTAAAGCCAATACCAGCAGAATAGATCCCGCTAAAGAGATGTTTTCACCTGCATAATAAGATGTGGGATGGAAATCGAACTTGATGGTGTGATTACCAATAGGGATCACCGCAGCTCTTAACAAATAATCGGCACGGAAGTAAGGTGATTCTTTACCATCAATAGTCATGCTCCAACCTTTATCGTAATAAATTTCTGAAAACACGGCCACCTGTGCTACCGGGCTGCTGCTTTCATAAGTCAGGTGCTCCGGCTCATATTTGGTTAATTTTATAGTGGTGGTTGGAGCTTGATCGGCACCCACCGATTTTCCATCAATCATGCCTTTATATTGCTTATCGACAATGGCTTCGTCTTTTGGCGAGAAGCTGCTGATGGCCTGCATCTCCTGGTCGGCGTTTTCGGCAAATTTTACGCTTTTTACAAACCATACGTTGCCGCAGGCTGTTTGGTTAGCTTGCATACCGGCATTGCCCGATTTAGGATCAACAGTAATGATGTACTTAGTATTCAGCATATCCAGTACATCGTGGTTAACGCTTTTGGTAAATTGGTTTTGAATCAATTCATCAAACCTTCTCAACCTTGCTGAATGGAAACCGCCTACAGTTTTATAAAAATAAGATGAGTGTGAGTCATGAAAAGGATCGCCCGATGTCATATCAAATACGCGGAAATTAGGATCGGTATCCTTGAGAATAAACTGATCAACCTCGCGCGGCGTGTACTGTTGCTCCAGGTCAGATTTGGCTACAAAGTTTGCATCCTTCAGGTAGCGTTTATCAACTCCCCACATGTCAATTATAACAATTACAGCCAGCACTAAGGCAGCAATATTTGCTTTTATTTTTTGTTTGATAATTAACCACAACAGGCCTGCCGTTAACACAACGAAAATTAGCGAGCGGATAGCGTCGGCACGTTCAAGGCTTTCCCTGTCATCTATTATTGCGTTGGCAACAGAATTTGCAGTGCCGGTATCGCCTTTAAATATTTGGGTAAGATTGGCCACAAATGCCGCATGCTCATCAGCCCTGAAACTCAACAATATTTGCGGAACCCCTATCATAATTAATAATAGGCCGCCTGTAATATAAAACGCAATTTTGGCACGTTTGAAAATAAATGCCTTATCGGTATTGGTAATAACCTCGTTAACAGCAAGCAGTGCCAATATAGGGAAGCAAAATGCCGCGATGACCAGCGTTGATTCAACCGCCCTGAACTTGTTGTACATGGGTACGTAATTGAAAAAGAAATCGGACAGGAAAGGTAAGTTTTTACCGAATGATAACAGCATGCTTAACAACACTGCTCCTAAAACCCACCATTTAATACGGTTTTTAACAATAAGCAGGCCTAAAATGAAAAGGAAGCATATGGCTGCGCCAAAATACCAGGGGCCAAATGTACTTGGCTTATTGCCGTAATACAATGATTGCGAAACAAACCCCTGCGCCTGGCCTGCATCAACACCCTTATCGGTTAATATTTTTACCGCCTTAGAGTCATCGTCGGCAACGGTGCTGCTGCCACCTCCGTAAGCGTTCGGAATTAAAAACGTAAGGCACTCACCAACGCTTTGACTCCAGGTGTAAGCATAATCCTTATCTAACCCGTGGTTAGGACCTTCAGTGCCTTTGGCAGTTAAGTTTGCTTTGCCTCTGATAGTGTATTGGCTGTATTCATAAGTTGTCCATAAGGTACCTGCATTTACCGCGATAGCCAGCACTATGCCTGCCGCCAAAAAGCCCATCGATTTTAAAAATGGCTTGGTTTGCTTGTCTTTTATAGCATGGTAAAGCTCGATACCCAATAATATAGCTATAGATAACAGCAGGTAATAAGTCATTTGTACGTGATTACTGCGGATTTCCATTGCCAGGAAAAACGCTGTAAGCGAAGCACCTAAAAGGTACCGGCCACGTAACGTTAAAATAATGCCCGCAAGCAAAGGCGCAAAAAATGCAATAGCATAAGCCTGGTTACTATGGCCCGCGGTGATATAAATAAAATTGTATGACGAAAACGCAAAAGCTATTGCCCCCGCAGCTGCCAGCCAGGGCGAAAGCCGCAATACGCTGAATAACAGGTATGCACCTAATAAATAAAGCAGTATGGTATCAACCGGGTTAGGGAATACAACCTTTAAAACATCAATAACATGTGAGGTAATGTTTGAGGGGAACGAAGCCCAGATTTGGTAAGCAGGCATGCCCCCAAACATTTGATTGGTCCATAATGGTGCTTTACCTGTAGCGGCCTTAACATCATTGATCTCTTTTTGCATGGACTGCGCCTGAGATACATCACTTTGAAATAATACTTTACCCTGTGTTAGTGGAGTAATGAAGTAAGCAAAGGAAATTGCTATAAAAATTGCTACAATAATGAGATGGACACTATTGCGCTTGAACCAGTTATTCATTTAAGTTTTTTGAAATGGATATTAATTCCTCAAAAATAGAAAATTGAACGGGAATAGGAATTATTAGTTGTAAAGGAATTACTTAACAGGCTTACTAGCGGCTGCGCATTACAAAAAAGAAAATAACCATGATAATCAAGCTTAAAATATAAGCTATTACCTGTGCTTTGTTGTAATCTTCCCGGTACTTACGGATGTTGAAAAAGTTATAAACCGCTAATGCGGCAACTACCACCCAAAAAAACGTATGGATCTTGGTAGCAGATACAAACAACTGTGTAGCCACGGCAAACACAATAAAATTGGCAATAATCAATGTTATCGATTCAGGAGTATTGTTGTGGTTGGGGCGTCGTTTGTATACTTCGTCGGGCAGCATAAAAGGCTTATTTTACTTCTTCATAATCAACAAATTCACCTTCGGTATCGGGTAATTTGCCTTTTTTTCCTTCGGGAATGTAGTCAACTTTTATGGCGCCTTCGGGTTTTCTTTGCTGATAGTTTTGCTGCTGCTGAGCCTGTTGCTGCGCTTTATTGATGACGCTTTGGAACAAAGCAGGTATCAGGTACCGCATTAAACTGCGGATAATGTATAAAACACAAATTGATATGATCAGGAAACGAATAAGTAACATCTGATTAATTTTAAGCTTACAAATATAAGTATATAACGGAGAAATTGTTTTTTAGATGTATGGATAGATGTGCAAATGTGCAGATTTCAGATGTGCAGATGGTTTTCAGGCATGCGGACGGACAAATCTTGCAATCATTTTACAAACATTACATTATCGTGGGTGTTTAAGTTCCTCATCTGCATATCTGCACATTCAAAATCTGCACATCTAATTAAAACTTCTCCTCCATCATCTTCTCCAAAGCAAACATTTCGTCGCGCAGTTTAGCTGCCAATAAAAAGTCCATGTTTTTGGCGGCGGCAAGCATTTCTTTTTTGGTGTTGTCTATAGATTTTTTCAGATCGGGCTTGGTCATATACTGAACAATAGGGTCGGCTGCTAACGTTGCCATATCAGCTTCTACATAAGCCTTTTGTACCCCGCCTTTAAAGTCGACAACGGATGTTTGCTCCATAATCTCTTCGCGGGATTTGCCTACCGTGGTTGGTGTAATGCCGTGCGCTGTATTATATGCAATCTGGATTTCTCTCCTGCGATTTGTCTCATTTATCGTTATCTGCATCGAATCGGTAATTTTATCTGCATACATGATAACCCGGCCGCGATCATTACGGGCAGCACGGCCAATAGTCTGGATCAATGAACGTTCCGACCTCAAAAAGCCTTCCTTATCGGCATCCAGGATGGCTACCAGCGATACCTCCGGCAAATCCAATCCCTCGCGTAATAAGTTAATCCCTATCAGTACATCAAACTCGCCCAGACGTAATCCCCTCAAAATTTCTACCCTTTGCAGTGTTTTTACTTCGGAGTGGATGTAACGGCATTTAATGCCCAGTCTGTCCATATATTTAGCCAATTCTTCGGCCATGCGTTTGGTGAGGGTAGTTACCAGGATGCGGTCGCCCATTTTTATAGTGCGGTCAACCTCGTCTAACAAATCGTCTACCTGGTTTATTACCGGTCGTATTTCAATGATTGGATCGAGCAACCCAGTGGGGCGTATAACCTGTTGTACTACTACACCTTCCGATTTTTCCAATTCAAAATCACCGGGCGTTGCGCTTACGTAAACCGTTTGCGGTGCCAGTTTTTCAAACTCCTGGAAGTTGAGCGGCCGGTTATCCAACGCAGCCGGCAGCCTAAAGCCATAATCGACCAACGACATCTTGCGCGACCTATCGCCACCATACATCGCCCTGATCTGGGGTACAGTTACGTGGCTTTCATCTATAACCATCAAGTAATCATCCGGGAAATAGTCTAACAAACAGAATGGCCTTGCCCCCGGCAGCCGGCCATCAAAAAAACGTGAATAATTCTCGATACCAGAACAGTAGCCCAATTCGCGAATCATCTCCAGGTCGTAATTAACCCTTTCTTCTAGGCGTTTGGCTTCCAGGAAACGGCCATCGTTTATGAATTGCTTTTTGCGGGTTTCCAGTTCTTCCTGTATAGCCCAGATGGATTGCACAAAGCGTTCACGCGGGGCTACATACAGGTTGGCGGGATAAACCACCATATGTGTCATTTTTTCGATGCTTTTGCCGGTGCTTACATCAAAGGTCGTAAGTTCCTCAATATCATCGCCAAAAAAGGAAATACGGTAAGCGTGGTCCATATAGGCCGGAAAAATATCAACTGTATCGCCCTTAACTCTGAAGGTACCGCGCTTAAAATCGGCGGTGGTGCGGGCGTATAATATCTCGACCAACCGGTGTAAAAAAGCATTCCTGCTGATGCGGGTGCCCACCGCGAATTTGAATACCGATTGTGCAAAATCCTCCGGATTACCCATACCGTAAATACACGATATCGAGGACACCACGATCACGTCCCTGCGGCCCGACATCAGGGCCGAGGTTGTGCGCAGGCGCAGCTTTTCAATCTCCTCGTTTATCTGTAAGTCCTTTTCAATGTAGGTGTTGGTAGTGGGTATAAAAGCCTCGGGCTGGTAATAATCGTAATAGGATACAAAGTAATTAACCGCGTTCTCGGGAAAAAACTGCTTAAACTCGCCATAAAGCTGGGCCGCAAGGGTTTTATTGTGGCTGAGTATCAGTGTGGGCTTTTGCGTTTGCTGGATAACATTGGCCACCGTAAACGTTTTGCCCGACCCTGTAACACCCAAAAGTGTCTGGAACGGATCGCCGTTGTTTACGCCCTCAACCAGTTGCCTGATGGCTTCAGGCTGATCGCCGGTGGGGAAGTATTGGGAAGTTAAATTAAAATCCATGTGTAATGTAAAAATACAAATAATCCCGCAATAGGGTTTATAGATCAAAATAAGCAGGCAATAATGACAACAGTATGTCAACAGCGATTGATGCCGATCTTTTATATTTATTTACAACAGCTACTCCCGGTTTATGTTCGACCTGGACGGTGTTAAAACGATCAACCCATTTGCTTCCCCTCATTCTTTAACCGTTGCGCCCGGGCGAAAAAGCTTTGCAGGCTTATTTGCTCTTCTACTTCGTCAATGGCTTTCATAATGTTGTTTTGTGTATCGGTAAGTTCGGCGGCGGCGGCTTTGATGATGGTCCAAATGGGGCGCATGCGCTCCACCAGTTCCTGGCCTTTGGCGGTGAGCAGCACGAGGCGTTTGCGCTCATCGGTCTTGTCTTTTTTCGACCGGATAAGTTTTTCTTTTTCTAACTCCTTTAGCAGGCTGATGGTGGAGGGGTGGGTGTACCCAATTTCATTAGCCAGCTCAACAACGCTAAGTACAGGTTTAAAATGCAGGGTATAAATAACCGGGAACCACTTAGGCTCAAAATCAATATTATTGGCTTTGTAAATGAGCACTCCATCCTTGCGCAGGGTGTCGGCAAGGCGCTGCAGCCGGGTACTAATGGCTAAAATGCCCGATTCGTCAATTACATTCATCCGCTTGTGGTTAATTGTTCAAATGTAACTCATAAAAAATATTATCGGCACCCATCAGCGGGAATGATGGCGGCAAGTCCTGTTTAGCCAATTGGGCAAAGCCGTTTTTTTCGTAAAAGCGGTGTGCCGCTTTCAACAAATCTACTGTACCCAGGTATATGGCGGTAATATCCTGCTGGCGGCAATAAGCAATTAATTCATCCAGCAAACGCTGCGCAATGCCCAGTTCTTTGCCCCGGTACTCTTTACGTACAAACATTTTGCGCAATGCCCCGGCCTTACCGTCGATGGCTATTAAGGCTATGGTGCCAACCAGTTCGCCATTAATTTTGGCACCCCAAAAGTTGCCGCCGGTTTGGTGGTAATTGGTTTCAATATCCAGCAAATCGGGTTGCCCCTCCAGCGTTACGGGCACATTAAATTCTATTTGCTGTATGGGTAATATGATATCGATGATCTGCTCACAGTAAGCATTGTTTAAGGGGGTAATTTCAAGTGAAGTATTCATAATAATTAATTTATGTACAAATCTACGTAGTTAACTACGTAGATTGCAAATGAAAACAAAATTGAAATACATTTTATGACATAACACAAATAAATGATACCTAAACTTGGCTTATTTTACAAAGCAGCGGGAACGTCCGTGGGGAAGAATAAAGAGATTAGAGGCAGGAAATAAGATAGTTATGGGGAAGTGTCAGATTTTGATATCAAAACAACAGAAATTTGAAAATTAGAAAGTGTCAGATTTGGGGCCTTGTTGAGAGTCTCAGGAAATGAAGTTAAAAATATTGTTGTACATTATTATGCCCGGGTAAAATGTAACTCAAGTGTTTTACTACCGCAACCTCATTGCCCTTTAATCAAATAGCGTGTATTCGGCCGTATTTTAACGATATATCGCAGCGCTGTTATAAATTAATATTTATTAACTATTTGATTTTTAGTTATTTGTGTAACTGGCATTTGTTTGGTAAATGATGATGTAAAAAACAAACTCATTTACACTTAACACTACTACCATGAACGCATTATTTGTACTCACCCACGTTACCATGGCCGTATGCCTGTTTGCTATTTTATATGAAGCTATGTTACAGAGCGGTAACCCGCAGGCCGAAATAAAAAAATGGTTTACACTGTTTACCTCCTTAAAATTAAAACCTATCCGGCTAAACCGGCTCCAGCTTTACCGTGCGGCAATCGGGCTTATAACGATAATTATGAGGTAATGCTGCAAATAGTACCTTGTTCCAGGAGTCCCGGCGGTCTTTTGCAGGTACCATTGTTGTGGCTGGCTTATTGTTAATGTAAAAGCAGACTTGCCTTGCTACTAAAAAAAGTAGCCAAGGTGCAGCAAAGCTGCAAACTTAGTGCCGGCGGTGAAAGCAATTCCGTCAACAGGGGCCTTGTTTTTTAGCCGGGTAATGGTTTCAAACTGGGTTTCTTTCCACCGCACGTTAAACAGGTTATTGACGGTTAGGCCAATTTCGTATTTGGGCCGGGTATAATTTAATACCAGGTCATTTATAAAATAGCCTTTGGCGGTAAGGCTATAATCGGCATTTGCGGGGCGGTCGCCAAGGTAGCGGTAGCGCAAGCTGCCATTGAGTCTGTTTTTAAGCGTGTAGGTTATACCTCCTGTGCTGCTCCAAACCGGCGCCAAGGGGATGTAATTTGCTCCGGTCGGGTCATCGAGCGAGCGGCCGTGGGCGTAATTTATATCTGCATCAAAATACAGGGAATTAAGCGGCTGGTAACGGCCGGATAGATCGAACCCAATACGGCGGGTTCGGCCGCTAAACTCTACCGAGCCGCCATCGCCCGCATATACATATTCCTTCTGCAGGTAACTATACCACAAGGCAGCGTTAAACAACAGGTTTTTGAGTGGTTTAAATACAGTACCGGCATCTGCACCGTAAGAAGCGGGCAACGTTTGGAAACCACCTTGAGCTACTACCACACGGGTATCATTGGAGTGGAAGCCCCTGCCTGTTAATAAATAGAATTGGGTTTTATCATTAGCACGGTAGTAAAAGTTGAGTTTAGGGCTAATGGTGTTGTTATTGGCGGTATACATGCCAATGCCATTAAGTGTAGTGTCGGTAGCCAGTTTATTGTTATACCGGTAATAAAACTGGTCAAACCTTAACCCGGCATTCACCAAAAATTTTGAGCTGAACTGTACTGTTTCGCCCAGGTAGGCCCCGGCGCTCAGTTCGGTAATGTCGCCCAGTTTAATTGGGTTGATGACCGTGAAGTTATTAGCGGTATGGGATAATTCCGAACCTTTGGTCATATCCAGCCGGGTATTAATACCCACCTCCGTTGTTAATTTGGTATTGCCGATGTAGCCTTCGTGCTGGTAACTGCCGTTGTAGCCGTACAAATTGCGGGCTTCCCGTTGCCGTATCTCATCGCCGTTAACGGTATCTGCCAGGTAAAATGTAAAGTTGGTGTGCAAATCCAATTTATAACGCGAATAATAAAGCTGGTTTTTGACGATATCGTGGTTTGGAAGCGTGGTTAAAAGCTGGGCGTTTACGTTTGTGCGTGACGTTACCCCGCCTTCGTTGGGGTCAAGTGAGCCGTAAAAGCCTATGAGTCCATCATTTACTGCGCTTTCCGGGACCTGGCCCGATGCTTTCCACTTGCTGTACAACGTGGATGCGCTGATGGTAAGCCAGTTGTTGGCATTTAATCTTCCGTGGTATTTGGTGAAAAAGTTAAAGCGTTTAAAATGCTGCGGGTTGTCAAAATAACTGTCGCTATAGCGGTATTCAGAGGCTGCATACCACGACTGGTTATTGGCTTTGGCTTTTTGGCCAAGCAGGTTAAGCATGCAAAACACCCGGGAGGTATTAAACTGCCCGCCTTCTACCTTAAACTGGTTGGCAGCAATGGAGTTGGCTGTGTTAAAGTTTACAAAGCCGGTCACGGCCAGGTCGCCTTTTTCCACATTATACATCCCTTTTTGATAGTTTGTGCTTTCTATCGTTTCGGGGATAATAAAATGGCTGTCGGCGTAACCCTGGCCATGTGCCTGCGAAACCATATTTACCGGCATATAATCAACGCTCAAATTGATATCGGTACCATGGTCATTATCAAAACCACGCAAAAAAATCTGCTCGGCCTTACCTCCGCCCTGGTGCTGGCCAATGAACAGGCCCGGCACTATACGCAGCACTTCCTGTGAATTGGACACCCCGCGGAGCTTAATATCGGTTTCGCTGATCGCCTTATAAGGGTTCGGGTTATCAGCGGTTATTACTACATCGGTTAACAGCGTAAGCCTGGGGCTCAGGTCAATCAGCGGGCTCAGGTTAAGGTCGGCTAATAACACAATTCTTTTTTGGTAACCAACGGCAGTAATAGTAACTGATTGCGCCGCGGGCCCTACGTTTCGGTAAGCAAAGCGCCCTGTTTCGTCGGTAATGTCCGTTTTGTTTATGGGATTTAAAATCACGGTGACACCATTAACCGGCATCCGGGTAACACTGTCGACAATAATGCCTGAAATATTTTTTTGCTGCGCATATAACCTGCTGCTCAACAGCAAAATGCTTATCGCCAATATTTTAAATTTCATATTACAAATCGTGTACAGATAGGGCAAAGGCTCCCGTTTTACCTTTTTTATCAAATTAAAACCTTGAAGCAGCACAGGGGCAATTGTATTCCCCTGCTTTCCAGGTATGTGCTTTAACACCCAAATAACTGGTGTTTTTTAAACCTGATGTAAACGTAGCGGCAAACATTAGTTAAAAATAGAGGGTATGGATGAATGCCCATTTTTTGGTGGTGAAAGGTTTACCGTCGTTCAAAGTGCAGTATTTTTTAAGATCCTATGAGTACTTTAATCAGTATTTACCCGCTGCGTAAATTGCGCATTTGCCATTTCATCTATACATTTAAGCCAGTCACCGATGTTTTCACTTCTCTGCGGAAGCTATTGTGTTACTTTATCCTATGTCACGAATTAAAGTTATTTCCATCATTCTGCATGTTGCCGGCTGGATCGCGCTCATGGGTATCCCGCTTATTTTTCTGCATAGGGGCGGCAGTTTTGACGGTGACATCTCCTTGGTACAAAGCCCCGACTATTGGTTATTCGGACTTACTTTTATGGTCGTTTTTTACAGCAATGCTTACTTTTTTGTTCCGCGGCTGTTGCTCCGTAAAAAACATGTATTGTTTGGTGCCGCTGTTTTTTTTCTATTTTTTGGCGTTTATTGTATCCGGCCGTTTGACCGCTTACTGCACATCAGGGAAAGAGACGACGATAGCAGGTCCCCCTCCAACCGGCGGCCGCCTTTAGACGCACCTGGTAGCGAACATTTTCAACCGGGAAGGCCGCCTGGGCAAAGCCCCAATTTGTCAACCTTTCGCGATAGGCCTTTAAGCCGGTCGCCGTTTGGGCAGCCGCTTGATATTACCAGTTTTTTCATCTTTTTTACGGTAATTGCCTTTAGCACTGCCATTAAAACTATTCGGGAATGGTTGCTTACCGAGCAAAGGGCAGCCCGTGCCGAAGCGGATAAAGCCACCGCCGAACTCTCTTTTTTAAAGGCACAAATCAATCCGCACTTTTTGTTCAATACCATGAACAATATCTATACGCTGGTTTTAACCAGGGACGATCATGCCGCCGACAGCGTTATGCGGCTTTCAAAAATAATGCGCTACGTTACTGAAGACATAACCGGGAATTTTGCCCCCCTGCAGCGCGAGGTTGATTGTATGGCCAGCTATATTGAACTGCAGCGTTTGCGCACCGGCAACCTTACCGTTGTTAATTTTGAGGTAGCGGGCGATATCGACGGAAAACAAATAGCGCCCCTGTTGCTCATGACCTTTATTGAAAATGTTTTCAAATACGGTGTAAGCAAACACGAAAGCGCAACCATTCAAATTAAATTGGTTGCCGGCGAAAATACCCTGCACTTTTATTGTAAAAATCGCATATTCGGTTTAAACAATAGCGATAACCACAGCACCGGGATAGGTATCAAAAACACCTGCAAACGTTTAGATCATTTATATCCCGGCAAGTATGTATTAGATATCAGTAACGATAACCACGAGTACATTGTTCAGCTAAACTTACCAACTTAATCCATGATGCTTAAATGTATAGCCATTGATGATGAACCTTTAGCTTTACGGCTTATTAGCGAACATGTATCGCGGTTTCCTGCGCTGCAACTCGTCCGCACATTCGAAGATGCGATTTCGGCGGCCGAATTCTTGAAAACCACAACCATCGACCTCCTTTTCCTGGATATCAGCATGCCCGATATCTCGGGTATCGACCTCATGAGGTCACTAACTGTAAAGCCAATGGTTATTTTCACAACCTCGTACCGGAAATATGCTTACGACGGCTTCCAACTGGAGGCGGTTGATTTTGTTGAAAAACCGTTAGAACTTGAACGCTTTACCCGTGCCGTTGAAAAAGCACTGGCCTATTACCAATATAAAAACCGGGCAAGTGACAAGCTAAATAGTCCCGATGAATGCCTTTACGTGAACTCCGAATACCGGGTGGTAAAAATAGACTTGAACACCATCGAATACATCGAAAGCATGGAAAACTACATCCGCATCCATTTAACAAACGACAAACCCGTGCTTACGCAAATGCCATTAAAGGAGGTGCTAAAAAAACTACCGCCCGATAAATTTCAGCGTATTCACCGCAGCTATATCGTGCCGCTAAGTAAAATAAAATCTATCCAAAACCGTAAAGCCCGGCTAACGGCTATCGAACTACCCGTGAGCGATGCTTACTATGAAATTATCCGGGGTTTGGTTAATTAGGTGTTTCGGCCGACTCATCTCCATGTTGCCCCAGTACTTTATTGTAATTAACAGTGTTGGCAAAAACTTCTTTTACCTCTAAACTATCTAAAAAGGCATTGGTTTCAGCCTCACCACCAGCCCATCCATCTCCTCGGTAACCCGCATCTGGCAGGCCAGGCGGCTGTGTTCATCGGCGTTGGGCAGGGTATCCAGCATGTCCAGCTCGTTATCTGTGGCATGAAAATATTGTTCGGGGCCTTCTATTACTTCTATGTGGCAGGTGGCGCAAAGGGCCATGCCGCCACAGGTGGCCAGTATATCGTATTCGGATGCTTTTAAAACCTCCATCAGGCTAAGGTTAATACCCTCGGGGATCTCTACAGGCTGGCGGTCGCCGTTGCGGTCTTCAATAATTAAGTTGATCATGGCTAAAAGGCGGTTACGCCGTAAACGGTGGTGTATTTAAAACTCAGTTTTTGTTCGGGGTAAACATATTTGAAGGCGCTTTGGGCCATCAGCGCGGCTTCGTGGAAACCGCAAAGGATCAGCTTCAATTTACCGGGATAGGTATTAATATCGCCAATGGCATAAATACGTTCTACATTGGTGCTGTAATCCCTGGTGTTCACCTCAATGGCCGAGAAGCTAATGTTTAAGCCCCAGTTAGCAATTGGTCCAAGTTTGGGGCTAAGGCCAAACAGCGGAATGAGGTGATCGGCGGCAATGTGGCTTACCTCGTTGTTTCTATCCAGCAAAGTTATTTCCTGCAAATGGCCTTCGCCTGTGAGAGCTACCACATTTGATTTTAAGATGAGGTCTATCTTACCCTCTTTGGCCAGTTCAAAAACTTTTTCGGCAGAATCCGGCACACCCCGGAAAGTATCGCCACGGTGAACTAGGGTAACACGTTCGGCAACGTTGGCTAAAAATATGGCCCAGTCCAGGGCAGAATCGCCACCACCGGCCAAAACCACTTTTCGATTACGGAACAATTCGGGATTTTTAACCATGTAGGCTACACCCTTGCCTTCAAAATCAAGCAGTCGGTCAATTTCCGGTTTACGGGGTTCAAAGCAGCCCAGGCCGCCGGCTATAACCACCACCTGGCAATGCACGGTAGTGTTATCGTTGGTTTGGATGGTATATGAGCCGTCGTTGTTCTTATGCAGGGTTTCTACCCGTTCGCCCAGGCTAAAGGTGGGGTGGAAGGGGGCTATCTGCTCCATCAACCTGTCTACCAGTTCTTGGGCGGTAACTTCGGGGTAGCCGGGGATATCGTAAATAGGCTTGTGCGGGTAAATTTCGGAAAGCTGGCCGCCAACCTGCGGCAGCACATCAATAAGGTGGCAGCGCATTTTTAAAAGCCCTGCTTCAAAAACTGCAAATAAACCAACCGGCCCCGCGCCAATAATGCAAATATCAGTATCAATTTGTTCCATAACCCGCTCTTTAATTCAGCACTCAAATGTGGCTGTAAAGTTGATAGCAAACAAATGATATAAAGTAATATACGATTACTTTAAGTTATAATTAGCCAGGCAAAAACGTTTAAAAAGTTCAATGAGTTTGCTGTTTTTGCCATGCAGCTGGATAAACTGAAACGTGCGGAAAATCTCGAGCCCTTTAATATCGATAATGCTTAGCTCGTTATATTTTAACTCGCTTACTACCGATTGGATAGATAGGAAAGTAGCTGTATCTGAGTATAAAAGGTATTGTTTTATGGCGATGCTGCTCTCCAGCTGAATTTCGATGTTTAGCTCTTTGGGGCTGATCTGTACGCCTGCCAAAGCTTCGTAAATAACATCCAGGGTACCCGATCCGGCCTCGCGTAAAACAAGGGGGATATCTAATAATTGCTTCGGGCTGATCTCTGCCTTTTTTGATAACTTATTGTTGGCCCGGGTTACTAATACAATCTCGTCCTTGGCAAATGGCGAATACGCCAGCTGGGGCGAGTGAGATGAGCCCTCGATGATGGCAATGTCCAGCTTCTCGTCCATAATCATTTGGGATACCTGGTCGGTATTAGCCTGTATAAAGTTGAAAGTGATTTCGGGGTATGTTCTCTTAAACATAGCCAGTATTTTGGGCAAAATGGTTTGGGCTACCGTAGTACTGGCCCCAATGTGCAGGGTACCCGCCTCGATGTTATTAAGCTGCGCCAGTTCGGTTTCAAGTGCGCTGTAGGTTTGGAATATCTTATCGGCATATTGCGCCAGTACCTTGCCGGCGGTGGTAAGGGAAATGTTGTTGCCATTGCGTTTAAACAGCTGCACATTAAGCTGTTGTTCCAGTTCTTTAATGTGCTTGGTAACAGCGGGCTGGGTAATAAACAGCTCGCTGGCCGCTTTGGTAAAGCTAAGCCGCTGTGCAACTGTGTAAAATACCTTTAATCTGAAATCGAAGATCATTGGTTAAAGGTAGGGGTTTTTAAATAAAAGAGCCTCACCCTGCCCTCTCCAAAGGAGAGGGTTCTTGATTGGCATAATGCTTAGGTAAAATCGATAATTTCCATCATGCTAATAAAAGTCCTCTCCTTTGGAGAGGATTTAGGTGAGGCTCCCCCTTTGTCTTAACTCTTGATTCTTAACTCTTGGCTCTTCTCCCTATATTTGTACCATGACAGGAAAATCGCCTAAAGAATCATATACCATTATGAATGAACTGGTATTACCCAATGATACCAATACATTAAACAACCTGATGGGGGGGCGCCTGCTGCACTGGATGGATATTGCCGCCGCTATATCGGCGCAAAAGCATTGCAACCGTATTGTGGTTACTGCCTCGGTTGATAATGTATCTTTCCAGGCCCCCGTAAAGCTGGGCGATGTAATCAGCATAGAAGCCAGGGTAACCCGTGCTTTTACCACATCGGTTGAGGTGAGAATGGATGTATGGGCACAAAATATACCATCGGGCACCAAGGTAAAAAGCAACGAGGCTTACTACACCTTTGTAGCTTTAGATAACGACGGGCGAAAAACCCAGGTGCCGGCATCATTGCCCGAAACGGATGAGGAGATAGCGTTGTTTGAAGGAGCTCTTCGCCGCCGCCAACTGCGGTTGATACTGGGCGGCAAAATGCTTGCCAATGATGCAACCGAACTGAAAGCCCTGTTTTTTGGCGAACAGCTGCCGCTTAATTTGAAAGACTAAAGGCCGTAACAATTGCCGGGCGCATTGGTCTAAACCATAACAGTTTAACACTAAACAGCCATGAGATACTTTCTTTGTTTTTTATTCCCGCCCCTGGCCATACTCACAACCGGCCGCATCGGTGCGTTTATACTCAATATATTTTTAACACTTTGCTTCTGGATCCCCGGCGTTATCCACTCGATACTGGTAACCAGCGATTATTATGATGCCCGCAGGCACAGGCGATTGGTTAGGGCTGTGAGGAGGAGTGGGTGGTAGTTTTTGAATTTGAAAATTTGAGAATTTGAAGATTTGAAAATAGCTATGTTTGTGTGCTGATTTATTTCGTTGATGTTCGTAGAGAAAAGACCTGTCGGATGTTAATCGGTGAAATCAACATAAATCATATAATCAAAAAGTGCAACAAGGTAAGCTATTAATTATTGACGATGAGGAACGCCTGCGTAACCTGATGGCCCGCATTCTGCAACTGGAAGGGCATGAGGTAATTACGGCAGGTACGGCTAAAGAAGGTCTGCGTAAATTACAGCAGGAGAATATCCAGGTTGTTTTGAGTGATGTTAAGCTGCCCGATACTGATGGTATTACCCTTACCGATACCATCAAAAAAGCATATCCAACTACCGAGGTAATTGTACTTACCGCTTATGGCACTATCAACGATGGCGTAAAGGCCATTAAGGCAGGTGCTTTTGATTACATTACCAAAGGCGACGATAACGAAAAGATAATCCCGCTGGTAAGTAAAGCCATGGATAAGGCCCTGTTGCAGCAAAAGGTACTGGAGCTGCAAAGTAAACTGAACGATAAATTTGGGTTCGACAGGCTGATTGGCAAATCTACCGCCATTAGCGATGTAATTAAGCTGGCCCAAAAAGTAGCCTTAACCGATACCACCGTTTTACTATTGGGCGAAACCGGCACCGGGAAAGAAATTTTTGCCGAGGCCATTCACCAGGCCAGTAACCGCAATACCAAATCGTTTGTGGCTGTAAACTGCAGCGCCTTTACCAAAGAATTGCTGGAGAGCGAACTGTTTGGCCATAAAGCCGGCTCGTTTACCGGGGCAGTTAAGGATAAAAAAGGACTGTTTGAGGAAGCCTCGGGTGGCACTATATTTTTAGATGAAATTGGCGAACTTGACCACGACCTGCAAGCCAAGCTGCTCCGCGTGCTGGAATCGCAGCAATTTTTAAAAATTGGCGATACCAAACCTACCCAGGTTAATGTGCGCATACTGGCGGCCACCAATCGCAACTTGCAGGCCGAAATTAACGAAGGTCATTTCCGGTCGGATTTGTTTTACCGTTTATCGGTTTTCCAGATCACGCTTCCGCCATTGCGCGAGCGTAAAAAAGATATCAAGTTGCTGGGCGAATATTTTATGCAATACTTTGCCCTAAAAGTTAAAAAGCAGGTAAACCAGCTTAGCGACGAGTTTGTAAGCAAACTGGAAGCCTATAACTGGCCCGGCAACATCCGTGAGTTTAAAAACGTAATTGAACGCGCCGTAATACTCACCGATAACAATATTCTGGACGAAAGCCTGCTGCCTTACGAAATCCAACAACAACAAATAAAGTCCGGGGCACCTATTTCCGCCTTTGATCTTTCATCGGTAGAGAAACTTCATATCCAACGGGTGCTTAACCATACGCACGGTAACCGTGCCGAAGCGGCCCATTTGCTGAATATTGGGGTGGCTACGTTGTACAGGAAGTTGAAGGAGTATGGGTTGGAGTGATTTTTGATTTCGGAATTGGGAATTTCGATTTCGGATTCAATTAAGGCTGGGCCGCCGCTGCCGCGAGTTTGAACTCGTGGTAAAACATGGTTTCAGCTTTCAGCTGAACTGGTATGCAATCATGGTTAACAAAGGTTAACATAATTTCGATTTATTTTTACTTAAATAATTTATAATCAATGTGTTATGCAAAAATCATGGTTAACATGTGTTAACCATGATTTTTGCGTTTTTCGTATTGCTCCGAAATGAAACTTAAAGTTGCTGCTGCAATGCCGCTTTGCCCCACGTACGTGCAAAACTTACAATACCTGCCGCCGCACAGCCCCGCATTGTTTTGCCCGCTTTCGCCCGAAGCTGTTCTGCTAACGGGAAGGGGAAGATATTTCGTAAAGAAACAACCACAAGTATTCTTGGCTCTGCCCTTTGCACAAGCACTATGGCAAGCTTTAACCTGTTGTAAACTATTGTATTAACTGAAGTAAGGCCTGGTAATAATTATCAAAAGCCTGTTCATGGCTGTTTAAAAACAAATACGGCTCAATAAGCTCAAGCTCCATTAAAACAAAAGTTCCATTTGATATTATTCCATCAACCCTGGCGTATAAGGTGCCTTTGCCATACTTTTCAACGTATTTGCCGGCTGTTTGAAGATGCGCAGTATCTGGTTTTATTTTTTGAACGGAGCCGCCATATTCACTTTGAACTCTAAAGTCGCCTGTTTTAGGAACTTTTAAAGTACAATGACTAAAGTTGCCGTTAAAGAACATAAAAGACAATTCACCTTGTAAAATTTCTTCCATAAAAGGTTGAACCAGGAAACTTTCATGAGCTAAAAGGCCGTTAATTGCATTCTGTACCAGTGAAACATTATCCAATGTAAGTAACATGGTATTTTTAGCGCTTGCACTTACGCATGGTTTAATGATCAATTTTTTGCTTAAGGATTTATCAAGTAATTCCGCCAGATCTGGCACGAGTCCTTTCTCAAGGAATACAGACTGAATTACAGTTAGGCCATCGTTGGCAATTTGCTGTAAATAATGCTTATCACTATTCCATAGTACCGTTTTAAACGGATTTAATATTTTGATTCCAGCCGCATCTAAATCACTTAGCCACAATATAAATGAATCAAAATTATCATGGTAATCCCAGGGCGATTTCAATATAACAACATCAAATTGTTTCCAATCAATTTGTAAATCGTTCCATACTACGCTCTTAATAATCAAACCTTTGGTTTCAAGGAATTTTGATAGTTGAAAATCTTCTTCTAAATGCGATTGAGTTAATTTTTTGTTTTGGTAACTGACTAAGGCTATGTTCATTTTCACTATGAAATAATGAGCGTAAATTTATGGTTTATCTTAGTGATCTACCGATAAAGCGCTAACAAACGGAATTATAAATTCCCAGCTGCCTCGAGTTTCAAACTCATAGTAAAATATGGTTTCAGCTTAGCTGTAAAGCTTTACAGCGTTCAATATCCGCTACTGCTTACTAAAAACCATAGGCGAAGGAACGCAACTGGCATTAAACGGGCAGGTAAAGTAAAGTGAAAGTTTATTTTTCTGGCCGTTGATTGACAGGCCGTAAGCAGCGGTTTTGGAGCCATCAACGGGTATAAGTTCGGTTACCGGGCCATAATTGTTTTTTGAGTTTGAATAATTTACCTGGTCAAACATAATTAACGAATCATTTTTGACACTGTATTTCCCTGTAACTCTGAAGCGGTATCCTATTATTTTTTTGGTAACCGAATCTGTGGCTATAATATCGTATTGAAATTGGTTGCCATTTTTAAATTCGTATTGTTGAATTCCCTGGAATTGCAGGATAGCCCATTTTCCTGTAATATTAACGGTGCCGCTTGCATCCTTTTTACAGGCAGAAAAAGTAAATGCTAAAACAGCTACTAAAAGGCTTAAAATTTTGATAAGGGTAAGTTTTGTTTTCATATTGATTATTACGCACAAATAAATGGTGCTGATACAGGTGAGGTAATTTTTTGTTAAATTATCCGCATCTGCTACTCGCTGCCACGAGTGTTTAACTCCTGGTGCAATATTGTTTTAGTTTCAGCTTTACTGTGAAGCGAAGGATTTATTCAATATCATTCTGCTAATTCTCAAATTCTTTAATTCTGATTCAGACAACCTCCCCGCGTTAATGATTGCAGCGGATACCGCCAATGTGGCTAAGGCCTGAGCAGTATAAGCGGAAAGCGTGGGTCGGGAAAAGAATCAAGAGTCAAGAATCAAGACAGCTTCAAATAAATAAAGTTCCAGCATCCTTCAATCCTAAAAATCAAGGTTCAGACAATACGGTTATCAACCTAAAATCGCTCCTGCTTTTAGCCAAACTTTAAAGCCAACGGCTTCAGCCGGCTTTATCCACTGGTTACAACAAGACGATTACCAATAGTTATTTGGCTGAAAAAAAGCTGCTGAAAGGGCTATTCTGCCCTGCCTGGTGGTAATGCCTTTGGGTACTATTGTGCATGGTAATGGTTGAATAATTGAATTGATTTGCTTTTCAATTATTTTATTGGTTATTCCTCAAATAAAAGGATAATAACAATGTTCTACATCATCCCGAATAATCCTTACCCACTATTACCACCATCAAAAAAATAAAATATTCTATAACAAACCGTTAAAATTTAACCAATAAGCCAAAAGAATTATGACAACCGAGAATTTACAAATGCTTGAAGAGCAGATTGAACAATCAAAACCCCTGGATTTTGTACTGCAATCATTCAATGTTTTTAATCCCATTATTGCCAAAAATCCTGAGTTATTACTAAGCCAGCTCAGCAATTATTTAAAAACACAATTAACAGATAATGATGTAAACACCCAAACGGTGAAGCAAACCTTTTCCTCTACGTTTAAAGAATTTCAATCTACCCAATCGTCTAATACAGAATTTGCAGCTTCGGTGGGTATTGAGGGGAGTTATGGGTTTTACAGTGGTTCGGTAAAGGCCAGCTACAGTTCTGAAACTTACCAGGCTTCAACAGCTTTCAGCAGCAGTTTTAACGGCGTTATTAGCTGCGGCACGGTAACTTTTAAAAGGCAAAGCGACCACAACGCCATAAGGGCATGCCTGGCCACCGAGTTATGCGCGGCCCTTGACAGCATTACCACACTTAAAGCTGCCGAAGCTTTTGTGGGCACCTACGGCACGCACCTGGTGCTTGGTTTAAACCTGGGGGGCTTTATCCAGCTAAAATCGGCATCAAAAACAAGCAATTACAAAAGTAAGCAGGAGATGTCGCTTGCGGTAACAGCAGCCTATGAAGGTGCCGGCAGCATTAGCGCTGCGGCAAGCGCGACACAAAAATTATCGCAGGAAAGTTTTTCGTCGAGCCTGGAGCAAACGGTTGATACATCGGGAGGGCAGAGCAGCCTGGCGGCCCAAATTGACCCTAAAGACCCTAAAACAATTGTAGATTGGGCTAATAGCTGTACCAGCGATACTTCTTATGGTATAACCAGCGCTATCGAGATATGGCAGCTGGCCGCAAATGATCCGGCAAAAAACACGTTGAAACAATATATAAACCTGGTAATATTGGCGCAAAGCATTAAAAACCCCACCATATTTGCCGCCGAAGCAGCCTTGCAACCATATGTTGTGGTTGATGTTAATGCTGTAGCTAACGATGCCCGCTTCCGCATTATTGGGGGAGGGGCCATGGTAGAAAAAAACAAAAGTAGTTTCCTGGTAAACTCTTACCCCCAAACGGATAGCCACGGCCATATCAACGGGTGGACTGCAGGATCGCATGATATTGCAGATGCCGCATCGGACAACGAATATATAACGGCCTTTGCTATGGCCATTTACGATCCCAGTTATGTTGCCGGCAGCGCAGATAACCTGTTGCAGGTTCAATTAAAAACGGCACAGGGCAGCAACCCGGGCATAGGCGGCGATACCGCTGCAATTAGTGTAGATGGCGGTTATTTACTTTCGGGCGGTGGTATTCAATCTTTTACACCCGGAAATTTTAATAAATTCATTTTGGGCAGCTACCCGTCAAGTGATGATACCTGGACGGCCACCAACCACGATTATGAAAGAGCTGCATCGGATGTTGCGCTTACGGCTTATGCAATTGGTATAAAGAGTAACCACCCTTCGCTTACCATTATGCCGTATCTGGTTAGTACGCCCGAATCGGAACATGAATATGGCAACCAAACGGCAACCCTGGGCGATGGCGTATCTATTGCAGGTGGTGGCTTATCGATAACTAACGCAACCGATTGTGGTAACCTTGCGCAGCAAAGCTACCCATCATCATCAAACAGCTGGACGGAATATAACAAAGACGATGACGGCCACGTATCACATGCCGACGTTGTGGCCTATGCCATTGGGTTTACGGCTTCGCTTGAATTTTAGTAGTAAGTAGTTTTAGTAGTAAGTAGTAAGACAGCTTCATTGAGGTAAGATTTGGGCTATTCTTTGATCCTGAAAATCAGGATTTAGACAAAAAAGATCAGCATAACAACGGCCCGTTCCAAAATCAAGAACGGGCCGTTTTAAATAATTGACTGGGACTTAATCAACTCAATCAACCCCAATCCAACCAACTACCCCAACAATTCTTCCAGTTGGTTAAGGCCGATGGTAAAGCCGCCCTGGAAGCCCATGGCTACCAGTTTCTCCAGGTCTGCTTCGGATTGGAAGGTGAGGGTTACATTAACAATTGTTTTATCGCCCTCCTGTTTCATGGCCACGTGCCAGTTGGATGGCGAGAAGCCCGGAGCCTGTTCGCCATTTTCATCGCTGAAAAAGGAGGTGGCTTCAAAGGTATTGGTACCCACGCTGATGAAATTTGTATTACTCCAATGTACCTCACCGGCAGGGCCTACCATGGAGTATAGCCATTGGCCGCCCGGTTTAAATTCCATTATTTTGGTTACGGCGTTCCAAGGTCTTGGTCCCCACCATTTGTCCAATAGTTCGGCCTGGGTCCAGGCGCTCCATACTTTTGCTATAGGCGCTTTAAATTCACGCACAACGTGCAGTTGTTTTTTTGCTAAATCTTTTTCAAAGGAGATCATAGTGTTTGTTTTTAAAGTGTATCTAATAAATTATCTAATTGGTTAAAACGGTCTGTCCACATGTTGCGGAAGGCTTCTATCCATTGGTCTACTTCTTTCATCTTGTTCAATTCTAAATGGTAGTAAATTTCGCGGCCCTGCTGTTCTTGTTTCAGCGCGCCACACTCGGTTAATATTTGTATGTGTTTTGATATCGCCTGGCGGCTGCTGTCAAAATGTTCGGCAATGGCATTGGGGGTCATGGCGCCTGTTACCAGGAGGGTTAAAATAGTCCGGCGGGTGGGGTCGGCAATGGCTTGATAAATATCGCGTCTCATATAATTTGCAACTGATTGATTGCAAATATAAATGCAATTGATTGATTGCGCAATGTTTTTTTGAAAATATTTTTTTGGGGTGGAGGGAGTGTTGGGGTTTGCAGTTGGGTTATACCAGGCGGGTGGGGGAATAGTTGGGTACAATATCCATTGCGAGTATCCATCAGCCTATGCTGAAAAAAAAGTAATGACATGGCTGCGACCGGGATTCTTGTAGAGACGCATCACATGCGTCTGCCGCCAGACCGGTTTCGATTTGCATGTGGGAGACGCATGTGATGCGTCTCTACAAAAAACAACCATTAAAAATCAATATGTTACAAACATGTCATTATAGGGTACGAAGCAATCTCGTTGCTATGTAAATCCGCCTGGGGTGGCTACGAGGTTGCCGCGCTGCGCTCGCAATGACATAACTTTTTATTTCCGCTCCCACATTGATAATCAACTATCAAAATGATAGGCTATTTTCATCAATTAAACTCGTTTTTTATAACTACTTAATGCTAATTAGCTGTAATTCAATTGTTTGATTTCTTGTGCCAATAATTGGCACCTGCTTGGTAAACCCTCCTGCAAAAAACTAATAATATGGATATTTTACAGATTGTTATTTATATGGCCACCTTCATAGCCATATTCTGGATCTTCTTCAAATCAGTTAATTACTTCGAAAACATTTAATCATCATGATCGCATTATTCATTGTAGCAGTGGCTGTGTTTGTATACATGGTGTATGTGCTGCTTAAACCCGAAAATTTTTAAACTATTAAACCCATGAACACTGAAATTTCAGGTGTAATTTTTACCTACCTGCTCACGCTGGCAATAGCCATCCCCCTGGGCCGTTACATTGCCAGCATTTTTAAGGGCGAGAAAACCTGGCTCGACTTTTTAGCCCCGCTCGAAAGGTTCATTTTTCGTTTCAGTGGCATTGATGCCAAAAAGGAGATGAATTGGAAACAGCATTTATTTGCCCTGCTTACTATCAATAGCGTATGGCTTATTTATGCATTTGTTTGTTTAATGGCACAAGGCCACCTGCCGCTTAACCCGGATGCAAATCCCGGCCAGTCGCCCGATACAGCTTTTAACACCGCCATCAGCTTTTTGGTAAACTGTAACTTACAGCACTACTCGGGCGAAAGCGGCGCCACTTACTTTACACAGCATTTTGTGTTTATGTTCCTGCACTTTGTATCGGCAGCAACAGGTATTGCTGCGTTGATTGTCCTGTACAAGGGATTGAAAGATAAAGTGACCGATAAACTGGGTAATTTTTGGGATTACTTTGTAAAATCAATTACCCGTATATTATTACCTATATCATTTGTAATAGCTATCATCTTCGCTTTTAACGGCATGACTACCAGCTATGCAGGTAAAGATACATTCATCAGCATGCAGGGCGATACCGTTCATGTATCCCGCGGGCCGGTTGCTGCGCTGGTAGCTATTAAACACTTAGGTACAAACGGCGGTGGCTGGTTTGGTGCAAACTCGGCACACCCTATAGAAAACCCTAACTACTTAACCAACACAGTTGAGTTGGTTGCACAGCTTATTATTCCTATTGGTTTGGTGTTTGCCCTGGGCTTTTACCTTAACAAAAAGAAATTTGCTTACGTAATTTTTGGAGTGATGACGTTGGGGATGCTCATGCTGATGATACCAACCATTAATGCCGAACTAAACGGTAACCCCGCTATTGCCCACATGGGTGTTAGCCAGCCTTCCGGCGCTATGGAAGGCAAAGAAGTAAGGTTTGGGCCGGCAAACTCCGCTTACTGGAGCATAATGACCACCGTTACATCAACAGGTTCGGTAAACTCGATGCATGATAGTGGCATGCCTTTATCTGGTTGTATGCAATTGCTGGGTATGATGGTTAACTGCTTTTATGGCGGTGTGGGTGTCGGTTTCCTTAACTTTTACATCTTTATCATCATTGCGGTATTTATATCGGGCCTGATGGTTGGGCGTACACCTGAGTTTTTGGGCCGCAAAATTGAAGCCCGGGAAATGAAGATAGCTTCGCTGATTGCTTTATTACACCCATTCATCATATTGGTAGGCTTAGCCGTATCATCATACGTGGTGGTGCATATGCCTGGTGCCGATTGGGCAGTAAAACCATCAACATGGTTAAATAACCCCGGCGACCACGGTTTTTCTGAAATGCTGTATGAGTATTCTTCAGCCGCTGCCAACAACGGTTCGGGCTTTGAAGGTTTGGGCGATGGTAACATCTTCTGGAACGTTAGTACCGGTATAGTAATGATTTTGGGTAGGTTTTTACCAATTATTGGTCCGCTGGCCATTGCAGGTTTACTGGCCAATAAAAAATTCATTCCTGAATCTGCCGGAACACTTAAAAGCGATACCTCAACTTTTGGGTTAATGATCTTCGCGGTGATTGTAATTATCGCTGCCCTTTCATTCTTCCCTGCACTGGCTTTAGGCCCAATTGCCGAACATTTTTCACTTAGATAAGCACAAGCCCCACCTAAATCCTCCCCTGGAGGGGAGGACTTAAAAATTAAGTAATAAAGCAACAATCAAAAGTCATGCAAATCAAAAGTCTCCCCCTTCAGGGGGAGATTTAGAGGGGGCTTTTAAATTTTATAATCATGAAAACCTCAAATACATTATTCCAGGGCGATCAGATGAAGGAGGCTTTTAAACAGTCGTTCATCAAACTAAACCCACGCATACTGTTCCGTAACCCGGTTATGTTTACCGTTGAAATAGGAACGGCAGTAATGCTTATTGTAACTATATTTTCCTTTGCAAATAAAGGACAGGGCAGCTTTGCCTATAACTTCACCGTGTTTTTGGTACTGTTGTTAACGGTATTGTTTGCCAACTTTGCCGAAGCTATTGCCGAAGCACGTGGTAAAGCCCAGGCCGAAAGCTTGCGCAAAACCCGCGAGGAAACTCCTGCCCGCTTACTGGTTAACGGTAAGGAAACCATGGTAATGTCGAGCCAGTTAAAAAAAGGCGATGTGTTTATCTGCGAAACAGGTGATAACATCCCTACCGATGGCGAGATTATTGAAGGTATTGCTACCATTGATGAATCGGCCATTACTGGCGAATCTGCCCCGGTTATCCGCGAATCTGGCGGTGATAAATCATCAGTAACAGGTGGTACCAAAGTATTATCTGATAAGATAAAGGTTATGGTAACCACCCAGCCCGGCGAAAGCTTTTTGGATAAGATGATTGCGTTGGTTGAAGGTGCATCGCGCCAGAAAACACCAAACGAGATAGCTTTAACTATCCTGCTTGCAGGCTTTACGCTCATATTTGTTATCGTGTGCGTTACCCTGAAACCATTTGGCGATTATTCAAATACCCCAATAACAATAGCTGCATTCATCTCACTATTTGTTTGTCTTATCCCAACCACTATCGGTGGCCTGTTATCGGCCATCGGTATTGCCGGGATGGATAGGGCATTACGCGCAAACGTGATAACCAAAAGCGGTAAAGCGGTTGAAACTGCAGGTGATTTGGATACCTTGTTATTAGATAAAACAGGTACCATTACTATCGGTAACCGTAAGGCAACCAATTTTTATCCTGCAACAGGTGTTAGCAACGCCAGCTTTGTAGCCGCATGCGTATTAAGCTCACTGGCCGACGAAACCCCCGAAGGTAAATCGATAGTGGAACTTGCCAACGAGGATAAAACCTTACCCAAAGTGGTTGCCCCTGCCAATTCGGTATTTATCAAATTTACCGCCGAAACCCGCTCAAGCGGTTTGGATACGCCCGATGGTTTACGCATCCGTAAAGGTGCTTTTGATTCCATCCGTAACATTGCCTTAAAGGCTGGTCACCCCTTCCCAACCGAGGTTGAGGATAACGTTAAAAAGATCTCGTCAAATGGTGGTACACCGCTGGTAGTATCGCAAAACGAGGAGATAATGGGTGTAATTGAATTACAGGACATTATTAAACCCGGCATTGCCGAACGTTTTGACCGCTTACGTAAAATGGGCGTTAAAACAGTAATGGTTACCGGTGATAACCCTTTAACAGCCAAATTTATTGCTGAGAAAGCAGGTGTGGATGATTTTATTGCCGAGGCTAAACCCGAGGATAAAATGAACTACATTAAAAAAGAACAACAAGGCGGCAAGTTGGTAGCCATGATGGGCGACGGTACAAACGATGCCCCAGCCTTGGCCCAGGCCGATGTTGGTGTAGCCATGAACAGCGGTACCCAGGCAGCCAAAGAAGCCGGTAACATGGTTGATTTGGATAACGACCCAACCAAGCTGATTGAGATTGTGGAAATTGGTAAACAATTGCTGATGACCCGCGGTACGCTTACCACCTTCTCAATAGCGAATGACGTAGCCAAGTATTTTGCTATTGTTCCGGCCTTATTTATGGTATCTATACCATCATTAAGAGCGCTTAACATTATGGCATTGCACAGCCCCGAATCGGCCATATTATCGGCAGTAATATTTAACGCCATCATTATCCCGCTGCTGATACCATTGGCCTTACGTGGTGTGGAGTATAAACCGATAGGTGCCAGCGCGTTGTTACGCCGTAACCTGTTGATTTATGGCCTTGGTGGTATACTGATACCATTTATAGGTATTAAATTAATTGACATTGCCGTAGGCGTATTTATATAATTCAGATGTGAGATTTTAGATATGAGATTTGAGACGAGCTTCAAATCCGTATCCAGAGAAATCTCATATCTAACATCTCATATCTCAAATCTAATTTTAAATAAAATGAAAACATATTTGTTGCCATCAATCAAGTTAACTATCATCCTGATAGTAATTACAGCCGGTATTTATCCATTAGCTATAGCCGGTGTGGGCAAATTAACTCCCGGTCATGGCGATGGGGAAACTGTAACATACAAAGGCCGTGTGGTTGGTTATGCCAACGAGGGTCAAAAATTCACTAAAGACGAATACTTCTGGAGCCGTCCATCTACAGTTGATTATAATGCTGCCGGTTCGGGAGGTTCAAACAAAGGCCCCTCAAACCCCGATTATTTGAAACAGGTAGAAGGCCGCATCCAGGATTTTTTAAAGCACAATCCTGGTGTAACCCGCGCCCAGATCCCTGCCGAACTGGTTACCGCATCAGGTAGCGGGTTAGATCCTGATCTTTCGCCTGCAGGCGCAAAGGTACAGGTAGCCCGTGTTGCCAAAGTACGTGGCTTATCTGCCGATGTTGTAACCAAACTGGTTGACGAGCATACCGAAAAGCCATTATTTGGCGTATTTGGCCCATCAAAAGTAAATGTGCTGAAGTTGAATGTGGCTTTAGATGAACTAAAGAAATAAAAAGCCCCCTCTAAATCTCCCCCTGAAGGGGGAAGTTTTTGAATTAAGTAGTTAAAAAAAGCGGGGCCAGGTGCGATTCCCCTCTTGAGAGTGGGGAGGGGTGTGTTTAACCCGCGAAATGGCATAACACACCCCTGCTGCCGCACAATCCCAACGCGTCCCCTCTCGAGAGGGGAACTGAAAAAATAAATGATTTTTATACGTAAATGAAAAAGACCTTCATATTAATACCTGCATTTTTACTATTAAGCGCTTTGATAACCAAAGCCCAGGACACTGTTAAAACAACATCAGATGCGCCGCTGGTAATCTTTGGCTCGGTTGATACTTATTATAAATACGATTTTGCCGATAAAGGCAGCCAGATTCCAACCAGTTTTGCTACCGATCAAAATTCGGTTTCGATTGGGATGATAGACCTGGGGATTAAAAAGAAAGTTGGTAAAGCTGCCTTTTTAGGCGAAATGTCTTTTGGCCCGAGAGGGCAGGTACAATCTATACCCAACGGTACCAGCGGCGATTCATATCATATTCAAAATTTGTATGTATCTTATGATGTAACAACTAAACTGACGCTTACCGGCGGCTATATGGCAACATTTATAGGGTATGAAGTGATAAGCCCTATTGGTAATTTTAATTATTCCACATCATACCTGTTCACTAACGGTCCGTTCCAAAATGCCGGTGTAAAAGCTACTTATGCTTTTACCGATAAAATAAGCTTGATGGTTGGGGCATTTAACGATAACTGGAATGCCTACCAGGCTACCAAAAGGGTTAACAATTTTGGCGCGCAGCTGATGGTTATCCCGGTAAAGGGGTGGACTGCTTATCTAAATGTTATTACTGGAGGTTTGCAGGGAACAGAATTTGATTTGACCACGGCCTGCCAAATAACAGATGCATTTAAATTAGGCTTAAACGCCGCTGACTATAAAGCTAACAGCGGTGTAACAGGTGGTTTTACCGGGGTGGCATTATATCCGCAATACGCAGTTTCTAAAGATGTAACCTTAGGCCTTAGGGGCGAGTACTTTAAAACAAAAACCGGTACCTATATCTCGACAGCTGCTCCGGCACCTGGCGAAAACGTAACGGCTGTAACTTTTACTGCAAATATTAAGGCTGGTCCGCTGGCATTGATACCCGAGTTTAGGGTTGATAACGGATCGGCAAACGCGTTTAAAAATCACTCGGGCGACCCGACTAAAACGGCCTCGCAATTTGTGCTGGCAGCGGTGTACGCTTTTTAAGCCCCCTCTAAATCTCCCCCTGAAGGGGGGAGACTTTGGATTGTAGTTTTTTCTCAAGTCCTCCCCTTTAGGGGAGGATTTAGGTGGGGCGTGGGGCTCAAGATATGTATGAATGGTTGTATAGTTAATTTTGGTTTAATTATATGTTAGTTTGAGAAACATTCATACCTTAAAAGGGGGGGCCGCGAGGGCTCTCCCTTTTATGCCCCCTCTAAATCTCCCCCTGAAGGGGGAGACTTTTGATTTGAGTGGGTTTCAAACCTTGGTGGTAAACCAAAAATGGGATTTGTGCGGGTTTAAACATAATGGTTATTAATAAGTATCAGATAAATTAAAATTTTTAAAGTCTCCCCCCTTCAGGGGGAGATTTAGAGGGGGCTTGGGACTTATGGACGGCGAAAAAGAACGATCGGTTGAGCATTTCCTGGAGCTGATAAAAAAATCAAGGCGCGGGAAATTCAAGGTTTACATAGGCATGAGCGCAGGCGTGGGTAAAACCTTCCGCATGCTGCAGGAAGCCCAGGCTTTAATGCGTAACGGCATCGATGTTAAAATTGGCTACATTGAAACGCATAGCCGCAAAGAAACCGTTGCACAGTTGGAGGGTTTGCCGGTAATACCCCGCCGCAAACTGTTTTACAAGGGTAAAGAACTGGAGGAGATGGATTTGAAAGCCATCATTAGCTTGCGCCCCGAGGTGGTTTTGGTTGATGAACTGGCCCATACTAATATTGAAGGCAGCAGCAACGAAAAACGCTGGCAGGATGTGCTGGAGATATTAAACGCCGGTATCAATGTGATCAGCGCGGTAAACATCCAGCATATGGAAAGCCTGAACGAAGAGGTGGAGCGCATAACCGGGGCCAAAATAAACGAGCGTATACCCGATAAGGTTTTGCAACTGGCAGACGAGGTAGTAAACATCGACCTTACCGCCGATGAGCTGATAGACCGCTTAAAGGAAGGCAAAATATACGATGAGAAAAAAGTGCCTATGGCGCTCAATAACTTTTTCCAGGCCGATAGAATTTTACAGCTGCGCGAACTGGCCCTGCGCGAAGTAGCCCACCAGGTAGAGCGCAAGATAGATATTGAGATACCCAAGACCATTAAACTACGGCCCGAGCTTTTTTTGGCCTGCATTAGTACCAATGACGAATCGGCCAAAATAATTATTCGTAAAACGGCAAGGTTATCATCGTATTACCGCTCTAAATTTTTTGTTTTGTATGTGCAAACATCAAGAGAAAGCAGCGATAAAATAAACCTTGCGTCGCAGCGCCACCTTATTAATAATATGAAACTGGCAACACAACTGGGCGGCGAAGTGATTAAAGTGAAAAGCGACCGCATAGCTCAAACCATTTGGGAAACGGCCGAAAAATACGACATTACAACTATTTGCCTGGGTAAGCCACGCTTTAAATTTTACCAGGTTATTATGAAAACGGCGGTGTTTACCCAATTGTTAAATAAAATGTCAAAAACTGATATAGACCTTGTAATACTATCATAACCATGACTATTAAAAATAAACTCCGTACAGGCATCGGTTTCTTGTTTGTACTGGCGCTCACCTGCTGCGGGTTATCTGTTTACTTCCTTAATCGCCTGTCGGCCGATGCCGGGGCAATACTTAAGGATAATTATAAAACCCTGCAGTTTACCCAAAACATGCAGGACGCTATCGACGCAAATGATAAGGCGCTTTCGCTAAAACAAATAGCGGTTATCGACAATAACCTTAAACTACAGCAGCATAATGTTACAGAAAAAGGCGAGCAGGAATTAACAGATTCATTAACACTTGTTTACACGCAAATAAAGCAGCATAATAACAATATATTTGAGCAACTGCCTTTAAGGAGCCATGCCCGCCGGCTTATTTATAGTATTATGCATTTAAACATGGATGCTATTTCCCGCAAAAATGCCATAGCTGCCGATACGGCAAGCAGGGCAAATGTGCTGGTGGCCGTGAGCGCTTTTTTATTGTTCACTATAGCTTTCACTTTCGCAGTAAACTTTCCGGGTTATATAGCCGATCCTTTAAAGGAATTAACAGCAAGGATAAAAGAAGTATCAAACCGTAATTACCACCAGCAGATAGACTTTCACTCCGATGACGAGTTTGGCGAATTGGGGCAGGCTTTTAATAATATGACCCGGAAACTGGATGAGTACGAGAACAGTAACCTGGCCAGCATCCTGTTTGAAAAAAAACGGATAGAGACTATTATTAATACCATGCACGATGCTATTATTGGTTTAGACGAAAAGCAGTTTATCATATTTGCCAACGAAGTAGCATGTAACCTGATAGGCATGACCACCGAACAGCTTACCGGTCGGTACGCGCCAGACATAGCGCTTGAAAACGACCTGCTGCGCAACCTGTTAATTAATGAACAGCCACGCTTAAAGATTTTTGCCGATAACCGCGAAAGCTTTTACAGCCGCGATTCATTATCCGTGAGCAGCAAAAGTAAAGTGATAGGTAAGGTAATTATCCTTAAAAATATTACCGAGTACCAGCAGCTGGACGAAGCCAAAACCAATTTTATTGCCACCATATCGCATGAATTGAAAACGCCCATATCATCCATAAAAATGAGCCTGAAATTGCTGGAGGATGATCGCATAGGCAATGTAAACACCGAGCAAAGGCAGCTGCTGGAAAATATTGATGATGATGCCCGTCGCCTGCTGCAAATAACCGGCGAATTGCTGGATATGGCACAGGTAGAAACCGGTAAACTACAGCTTAACTTTGGCAGCACACACCCCCGTAACATTGTTGAGTATGCTGTAAAAGCCATCAAGTTTACTGCCGATCAAAAACAGGTAAACATTAAAGTAAAATGCGACGATACCCTGCCCGAGGTACATGCCGACCTGGATAAAACTACCTGGGTATTGATCAACCTGTTATCAAACGCCATAAAATACAGCCACGAAAAATCAGTTGTGGAGCTAACCGTTAAAAAACATAAGAATGACGAGATTGAATTTTCGGTAAAAGATCATGGTAAAGGGATAGAAGAGCAATACTTGTCGCGGTTATTTGAGCGCTACTTTAAAGTACCCAACGCCACCGCCGACCAAACCGGCACCGGCCTTGGCCTTGCCATTGCCAAAGATTTTATTGAAGCCCAAAGCGGCCATATTATGGTTGATAGCGAGATAGGGGCAGGCAGCAGGTTTGCGTTTACGCTGAAGAGGGCGTTGTAGCCCCCTCTAAATCTCCCCCTGAAGGGGGAGACTTTTAATTTCTAAAGCACATTGCTCTCTAATTTAAACTTACGAAGTTTTAAAAACTTCGTAAGTTTTTTGCTTGGTGTTGTCGTCTCGTCAAATCAAAATCCGAAAAATCTGGAGAATCTGTTTAATCCAGGTTCAGACAAAATCACCCTCAATTCACCTCCACAATCTTCATCCCCCAAGGTTCCAACTGCATAGCAGAGTTACTGGTCACACTTGCTCCTGAAAATAATTCCTTGCCGTTTCCGTAAGGATAAGTGAAGCTTGCTTCTTTATCGGAATAGTTAAAATAATAATGTACCGTTTTACCCGCCTGGTTTACGCCATACTTGGTAATTACCGGGAAAGCCAATTGCTGATCGGTACCCCAAAGACCGGCTTTTTTAACCGCGTCGGCCAGTATTTTATCGGTAACTGCGCTTGTTGTAACGCAGCCTATGTAAGTTGCCAGGCCTTTGCCGTATGTGTTTTCGGTAATAGCCGCGTATTTGCCCCAAACCGGGTGGTCATAATAGGCCAATACCTTTGCAGTGGTAGGGGTGATGAGTTCCATCCACGTATTAAGCTTTTTATCTTCCGGTTTCAGGTTAAAATCATCGCCTTTTAAACCCACGTTTTCGGGCACCGTAAACTGGCTGTAGTAAATTCCTAATGCTTCGTTTATTATGCCAGGCTGGTGCGTTGTGCGCACTTTAACATTTTCGTCGCTGAAGCCGCTTTTAAAGGTGTAGATGATGTGGCCGCCGTTTTTCACATAGCGGTTAAGGCGTTGCAATAAACTATCGGGTGCGGCATATAAAACAGGTACTACCAGTAGCTTGTAGTTTTCGATGTTCAGGCTGGTGGGGTCAACAAAATCGCAGCCTACGTTCATGTGGTACAGGCCATCGTATAGTTGGCGCAATACCTCGTTGTAGCCGGTGCGTACTCCCCATCCAAACCCAAAAGCTTTAAAGGCTGTAAGTGCCTCGTTGCTGAATAGTATAGCCACATCGTTTTTCTTTTTCAGATTGATGAGTTTCGGGCTCAACCGGTCAAAATCCTTACCGATGGTTTTAGCTTCGTTGTAAACCGGGTTGGGTTCAAAATCGTGGCTTAATAACCCTTTCCAATAGGTTTCGGCTGAGTTATGGATAGAGTGCCATGGCCAGTAGCCTACCATATTGGCGCCCGAAGCCAGGTGGCTGAAAGCCTGTAACCTCAATTGTCCGGGGTATGGTGTCCATTGGGCAAACCCTTGGGCCTCGGTTTCTATGGTCAAATAATTTTTGCCGCCTTTCATGGAGCGGGCAACATCGCCGCCAAAAGAAATCTCGGCGCCGGTAAGCTTATCCTGGCTGGGGTGATAGATGTCTATCCCCGCAATATCCATAGCTTTGGCAGCCGCAAAATGGTCAACCTCGGGCTGGATACCGAAAGAAGAGCCTCGCCAGTCCAGGTCGAAGTTTTGGGTAATGAATTGGTCGGGCCGCTTGTATTCGCGCACAATGGCCGCCTGCCAGCCTAAATATTGGGTAACCACCTGGCGCTGAAACTTGGCAAACTCAGATGATAAACTACCATTGATGGTGTTATTCATCGATGGAAAGTCTTCCCATGCGTTAATGCGGTTGCTCCAGTAATCCAGGCCGAAAATATGATTGATATTATCCAGCGTTTTGTATTTGGCCTGCATGTATTTAACAAACAGCGCCTGCACATTTGGGCCCGATGTACCGTATGATTTGGTTTCGTTATCAATTTGGTAACCAATAACCGCGGGGTTATCTTTCACATGCTCCATTATTTTGCGGATCACCCGCTCGGCATACATCCTGAAATCGGTATTGGTAATATCCATATTTTGCCTTGGTCCGTATTGGTTTTGGCCCTGTGGGGTAATAGCTAAAATTTCGGGATGTTTTTTGGCCATCCAAGTTGGGATGGCATAAGTGGGGGTGCCGACAATCACTTTAATGTCACCTTTTTGCATGGCGGCCAGCACCCTGTCTATATGGGTAAAATCAAAAACACCATCCTGCTGTTCAACGGTGCTCCAGGTACTTTCGGCAATTCGTACTACGTTTATGCCGGCCTCCTTCATCATCTGCACGTCTTTGTCAAGGCGCTCGTAAGGCATATATTCATCGTAATAAGCTACGCCGTAAAGCAGCTTATTCATTTTGGGGTATTGCGCGAATGAAGCGGCGCAAAAAAATAATTGCACAATGAAAAGCAGCAGGAATCTCTTTTTCATAAAACTGGATTTTGGTACAAATTGGTTTACGCCATGAATCTACAAATTAATTGTGTTTTTAACACACAATAATAAAAAGTTTACGCTTTTAAGCATTGGTTGCCGGGTTTAGGCAAGCTTTTAGCCAAACCGGGCGCTTTTGTGCAGTAAATGTAGTAGTAAGCAATCTTTTAATTGTTGTTTAAAAACAGATATTAGCATCCTGTTATTACCTATATAAACCAGTGCATATATGATGAAGATAGCTGCCCGTATTTTACTGATACTATTGCTTTGCTTTTTCCTGCGGGATGCAGGCGCGCAAACCAAAAGGTTAACTTATTGCAACCCCCTTAACCTTGATTATGGTTACACACCCTTTGATAGTTTTGCAAGCTGGGGCAAACACCGCGCCACTGCCGACCCAACCATGACCTTGTTTAAAGGTAAATATTACCTGTTCAGCACAAACCAGTTTGGTTACTGGTGGAGTGATGATATGCTGAACTGGAATTTTGTATACCGCAAATTTGTACGCCCCTACAACCAGGTTGCCGGCGATGAACTTTGCGCGCCTGCAACATTAGTTTTAGGCGATACCTTGCTGGTAATAGGATCAACCTATAATAAGGATTTTACGCTGTGGATGAGTACTAACCCTACCAAAGATGATTGGAAAGCTGCTAAAGACTATTTTAAAGTAGGCGCCTGGGACCCTGGTATGTTTGCCGATGATGATGGCCGGGTTTACATTTACCATGGATCGAGCAACACCCTGCCGCTTTACGGGCAGGAGATTGACAGGAAAACTTTTGAACCTATAGGCCCCAAAAAAGAAATGGTTAAGCTGGATCCCGAGAAACATGGCTGGGAACGATTTGGCGAGCATAATGATAACGTGTTTTTGCTGCCCTTTATTGAAGGCTCCTGGATGAACAAGCACAACGGTAAATACTACCTACAGTTTGGAGCCCCCGGTACCGAACAAAGCGGCTATGGGGATGGCGTTTTTGTGGGCGATAAGCCGCTTGGTCCGTTCACCTATCAAAAGCACAATCCGTTCTCGTACAAGCCCGGCGGCTTTGCAAAAGGAGCAGGGCATGGGGCAACCTGGGCCGATAAGTTTGGTAATTACTGGCATATCAGTACCATGGGTATTTCGGTGAAAAATAACTTTGAACGCCGTATTGGCTTTTGGCCTGCCGGTTTTGATAAAGACGGAACGCTGTATTGCAACACCGCCTATGGCGATTATCCCCAATATTTGGCCACCGGTGCCGAAGACCACCTGCGAAGCAACTTTACCGGCTGGATGATACTTAACTATGATAAGCCGGTAGAAGTATCATCAACCCTGGGCGCTTATTACGCCAATAACGCGGTTGACGAGGATATTAAAACCTATTGGAGCGCCAAAACCGCCAGCAAAGGCGAATGGTTTAAAACCGACCTGGGCGAAACAAGCACCATCAACGCGGTGCAAATTAACTATGCCGACCAGGATGCCACGTTTATGGGTAAATCAATGGGTGTTTATCACCAGTATATAGTTTATTCATCCGTAGATGGAAAAATATGGAAACCTTTGATTGACAAAAGCCAAAACAAAAAAGATGTACCGCATGATTATATCGAACTAAAAACACCCGCAAAGGCGCGTTACCTGAAAATGGTAAACCTGCACATGCCAACAGGAAAGTTTGCGCTATCGGGCTTCCGGGTTTTTGGTAAAGGAGCAGGCGCAAAACCCGATACCGTTCAAAACCTGATTGTGTTGCGTGGCGATAGCGAGCGCCGCAACTCCTGGCTTAAATGGAAACCTAATAATAACGCCACAGGCTACACTATTTATTTTGGCATAGCGCCCGATAAACTGTACAATAACATGATGGTGTATGGCAAAAACGAATTTTATTTTAGCGGGATGGATAGGGATTTACCTTACTATTTCCAGATAGAGGCCTTTAATGAAAACGGGATTTCGGCACTGACAAAGGTGTTAAAGGTGGAATAGGAAGCCGGGAACGTTTCGTTTTAGTGAAATGTTTTTTTATCTTTATATTATGAAATCGAAGATCGGTAAGATAGTAAAGCCCAGCGCTTCTTTACGTCAGGAAATTTTAAAGTCGATGATTGCTTCTTTTAAAATTGAAGGAATTCATATCTCTGAAGAAGATGCTGCCGCCTCATTAAAGAGGGTAGAGACTAAGCAGGGAAAATAGATGTGATAAATTCTTCCATCTTGTCATATCTCTTTTCGGCTGATTGTTGAACTGCTGCTACGTAAAATTCAAACTCTTTTTCGCTAATTTTTTCGAATTGTAAGGCATTGTAGCCTTGTTTTCTTGCCATCAAATTAGCCAATATTCGAGCTGTTCGCCCATTTCCTTCTCTGAAAGGATGTATGAATAACAACTCACCATGCACAATGGCAATATCTTTAATCAATTCGGTTTGGTTATTATAAGTATTGCGTAACTTAACGAGAATATCGCGCTCGAACATTAACATACTCTCATGAAGAAAGCGAGCTGCCGGAAAAGGAAAACCTCCCTTAGATAGATTTACATCGCGATATTTGCCGGCAAATGTATATAAATGTCCTAAGGCTATTTTATGGATGTTGTTAATATACTTAATATTAAATTTTGTCCTTTTAGTTAGCGACTCTGTAAGTATCAATTCGGCCTCAAAAAAGCCGTTAAATTCCGACAAGAAAACTTTTTCGACTGACTTTAAACCAAGGATATTAGGCAGGATTTCGGTTTGATTATCGGGCGTATCGTATTTCATAACTACTGCTGCAATTTAAGAAATTAGAAGGTCAATGGCCCAGTTATTGTGGATTTTTCATAAACTGCACCATCTATGCTAAAAACAATACCTGTATTTATAATAACGCTGTTTACATATAGCGGAATTGTGGCACAAACGCCCGATAGCACCTTGAAAAAATCGCCGGTTAAAACTTTAACAGATGTGCAGTATTCGGCATTGTTAAAAGGAGATGATATTTATGGTATGCCGCCGGTGGCGTTGCTGAACCATTACCCAATGCCCGATGTGGCTATACAGTTTAAAAAGGAGGCAGCCCTTAGCCCCATACAAATTACTAAGATTGAAGCTATAGCTAAAGAGCTGAAGCGTAAACGAATTGAAATGGGCGGGTTTATTGTTACCAATGAAAAGAAGCTGGATGATTTGCTAAGCAAAGGAACCGACGAAGGCAGCATCATTTTTTATGGAAACCGTTCGGGCTTGTACTACGGCGAACTGCGGGATGCCATTTTAGTTGCCTGTTACAATACCTGGAAACTGCTATCGCCGGCCCAGATAAAAAAGCTGGAAACTTTGCAAAATCATAATTGATAAATTTGCCGATGGTTTTGCTTAATTTAGCGGCCCCAAATAAAGTGTATGAAAATAACTTTTGATTTTGAAAAACCCCTTGCCGAACTGATGCAGCAGATTGAAAAGGTGAAGCAGGTTGAAGATAAAAACAAGCTGGATATGTCGGCAACAGTTGCAGAACTGGAAGCCAAACTGGAAAGTGCAAAAAAAGAAATATACGGCAACCTAAACGGCTGGCAAAAGGTACAAATTTCCCGCCACCCCGAAAGGCCTTATACCTTGCAATATATTGAGCTGATGTGCGATGATTTTATTGAATTGCACGGCGACCGTACAGTTGGCGATGATAAAGCCATCATTGGTGGTTTTGGAACATTAAATGGCCAAACAGTGATGTTTATAGGCCAGCAAAAAGGCCGTAACACCAAAGAGCGCCAGTACCGCAACTTTGGTATGGCTAACCCCGAAGGCTACCGCAAGGCCCTGAGGCTGATGAAAATGGCCGAGAAGTTCAATAAACCGGTTGTAACCTTAATTGACACACCCGGAGCTTTCCCCGGCCTGGAAGCCGAAGAACGCGGACAAGGTGAAGCCATAGCCCGTAACCTGTTAGAAATGTCGATACTTAAAGTACCTATCATCTGCGTTATCATAGGCGAAGGTGCATCAGGTGGCGCATTAGGTATAGGTATTGGTGATAAAGTAATGATGCTGGATAATTCCTGGTATTCGGTTATTTCGCCGGAAAATTGCTCAACCATCCTTTGGAAAACCTGGGAAAATAAAGAACGTGCTGCCGAAGTGTTAAAACTGACATCTACAGAAATGCTAAAAAACAAACTGATAGATGGCGTTATTAAAGAGCCCCTTGGCGGTGCCCACCAGGATCCAGTAGCTATGGCTGCCACGCTTAAAAAACAATTACTAAAAGATCTTAAAATCCTCAAAGAAAAAGACGTTACCGAACTGGTTAACGAACGCATCGAAAAATTCTGTTCGATGGGAGTAGTGAACGAGGGATAGTTTTTGGACTTGAATAACATATACCAAAAAAAGCGGCAATTGCCGCTTTTTTTGGTATAATCCCTTTTTTGTTACAAGAGCGTCTATTTTTAACGTATTCGGTCTTTAAGGTAAGGGAGGCCTGTCAGTCTGAGCCTGTCGAAGACTCGCGCGGAGAGGCCTTTGCCCGCTATGGTTCGACGGACTCACCATGACAGCCCATTTAAATTCTTAATTCTATTTCCCCGTACCCATGCCTAATTTTTTCTCGTAATCCTTAAACTGCGCGTCAAATTTGGCTTGTAGCTGTGGCTGTTTGTAGGTTTTGGTAAATTCTACCAACCCATTTAGCATCGACATCGAGTATTGGATATCGCGGCTTTCCAGCGTGGTATCGCCACTTTGCAGCAGTGTTAAGTTATAGGCCAGCAGGTTGGTTACGTAGGCATCAACCAGGTTGGCCAGTTTGTTGGCCATCTGGGTCTCGCCCAAGCGATAAGCGGTTTCAATCAGGTAATATTTACGGATAGCTATCTCGGTATTCGGGATGGTTTCCGGCATTACCTCGTCGTATTTCTTTAGCGCGTTTTTAGCCAGGTCAGGTTTCCCTTCTTTTAACAGGTTATCGGCCAGGCTGGAGTATAACCTCGAAATAAGTGGGTAAAACATGGTGTTTGATTCATGATCAAGATAGCTGGCTGTTTTCATGTTGCCCCATTTGTATTGGGTCATCATGTTATGATACATTACCGGGGTGTTAATCAAATCGGCGGGGTTTGCAGCAGTATCCACTTTTAACGGCATCAGGCGGTTTGCAAAACCTTCGCTATACAAATATTTGCCAAGGCCTATCAGGTTTTCATCAGGCACAGTGGTAGCAAAATAAATTGGCCTTTGCCAGTTATTGTGGGCCAAAATATCCATCATGGCCAAAATATCCTTGGTTACATATTTGCCGTTAAATGTCCAATCCATTTCGGGCGCTATCTGGTCCTTTTGGGTGGCAGGCACTGTTCCTGTTTTTACCACATCGTCTGCATTAACTGTTATTTTGAATTTTTTGGTTGGCAGGTAGTTGCCTACATCGCCATTACCATATTCAACCATGGTTGCTTTATCATCCGAAGTAATAAAATCAAAAACATCCTTTAACTCGGTTGAGCCCGGCAGATTTTTGTCGCTTAAATAAACTACATCGCGTACACCCGCTTTAAATTTATCGTCGGGCATAGTGATAGGCAGAGGCTCCGATTCATTCATCTTATGTTTCATGCCCCGGATGTACCAATCGGTACCCAGCAAGCTTAAATTGACGATGCGTACATCGGGCCTTACATTTTCAACTTCCTGTATATACCAAAGCGGGTAGGTGTCATTATCGGCATAAGTAAACAAAATAGCATTTGGCGCGCAGGAATTCAGGTAGTTGTAGGCCATATCATGCGGTGTAAGCTTGGTCGACCGGTTATGGTCGTCCCACTCCTGGCTGGCCATTAAAACGGGAGCGGCTAATAAACAAACCAGCGTAGCAATAATACCGCTGGTTTTAGCATCAATTACTTTTCTTAAAAGCTCGGCTATGCCCATAACACCAAGCCCAATCCAAATGGCAAAGGCATAAAACGATCCGGCGTAGGCGTAATCACGTTCGCGGGGCTGTAAGGGGTCCTGGTTTAGGTAAAGTACAATGGCTAAACCGGTAAAAAAGAATAGAACCAACACCACACCTGCGTTTTTCTGATCGTTTTTAAAATGGAAGAACAAGCCCACTAGTCCAATTATTAATGGTAAAAAGAATAACCGGTTATAGCTTTTGCTTTGGGTAACCTCGGCAGGCAATGGCTTGTTAAAATTCCAGCCGCTTATCCAGTTGCCATCTGCGCCGCTGTTGCTGGTTTGGCCGTCAAGATCATTGGTACGGCCAACAAAATTCCACAGGAAATAGCGGGTATACATCTGGTTAACCTGCCAGGTGCCAAAAAAGCCCAGGTTGGTAGCAAATGTAGGTTTTTCGCCATCGGCCAGCTTGCTCCATGCACGGTAAAACTGCGCATGGCCGCCCTTATCGCTAAACATACGCGGGAAAATGGTATTACGATCATAAACGGTCGTCAGCTTTTTGCCTGCAACCTCGTACTGGGTTTTGCCGCGGCGGTAAATTTTGGCGCCTTCGGTTTGCTCGGTAGGGGTAGAATCAAAAAACTGGCCGTATAATAAAGGTGTATCGCCGTACTGATCGCGGTTTAAGTAGCTGTTGAGTGCAAAAGCATCCTGCGGATCGCTGTTATTCAGGTTCGGGTCGGCCTTGGCACGCACTACTATCATCACAAATGAGCTGTAGCCAAACAGGATAAATAAAAGGCACACAAAAAAGCTATTGAGGGCAAATCGTTTTTCACGAATTTTAATCCCGTACTCCAGCAAGGCCAAAATACCTATGCCAATAACTGCGCCAATAATGCCGGTACTGATACCCAGCGCCAATATAAAGCACACCGCCGAAGCTATAATGGCGGGCTGCGATTGTTTAATAGTATAATAAATGCCAAAAGCAATGGTGCCCACCAGCAAAACAAAAAATGCGATAGCGCCGCTGCCGAAGCCCATACCCAGGGTGTTTACAAAAAACAGATCGGAGAAGGCCGCGCCTTTAACCGTAAACTGGATAACGCCCCATAAAACAAAAGCTACTGATACCACTCCGGCAAAAAATGCCAGTAGCGTACCCTGGACGGTTATGGCTTTTGCCTTGCGGAAATAGATTACTAAAGCTATTGCCGGTATTACCAGCAGGTTTAACAGGTGAATGCCTATTGATAAGCCCATGATATAGGCAATAAAAACAATCCAGCGGTTGGCGTTGGGTTCATCGGCATGGGCATCCCATTTTAATATGGCCCAAAAAACTATGGCTGTACATAAAGAAGATTGCGCGTAAACTTCAGATTCAACCGCCGAAAACCAAAACGTATCTGACCATGCATAGGCCAAAGCACCAACCAAACCCGAACCTATAATAATGATCAGGCTGGCGATATTAATATCTTCGGCTTTTTTTACCAGTATTTTTTTAGCAAGCGCGGTAACCGTCCAAAATAAAAACAGGATAGTTGCGCCGCTGGCCAATGCCGAGGCCATATTAGCCCAGTAGGCAACCTTGGTGTTATCGCCCATAGATAGGAGCGTAAATACTTTACCTATCATGGTAAATAACGGAGCGCCGGGCTGGTGAGCTACCTGCATGCGGAAGATACAGGCTATAAATTCGCCGCAATCCCAAAAGCTGGCCGATGGTTCGAGCGTTAAAATGTAGGTAACGGTAGCGATAACAAAGGCTATCCAGCCAAAAATATTGTTGATCTTAGTGTAATTCATGTCAGGTACTTTCGTGTAGCAAAAGGCTTAATTGAGCCGAAATTAGCAAAAAACTATTATGATGCCGAAACCAAACGCCTTGCGCTAACTCTTTTTAATCATTTTTAGCTGTAAAACAGGCTTGTAAATACTTTTTTCAAATTCTGTTTTGAGAGTTAAAAAATCGTCTTATATTTGCATTCCTTTTCGGAGAATAAAACATCCAGGGAGATTGCCTGATAGTATAATGGTAG
>Ga0307515_10001709_pt1 | contig 48900 bp, 66 predicted proteins | sample 17_EM_MG_FD_194513 | JGI IMG/M metagenome (GOLD analysis project Ga0307515, IMG submission 194513) | Populus trichocarpa ectomycorrhiza microbial communities from riparian zone in the Pacific Northwest, United States - 17_EM | ecosystem: Host-associated > Plants > Roots > Unclassified | place... | reverse complement strand
GAAGCTGTGGGTTGTCAGCCAATAAAAATCCTTCTTAGAGGTACGTACCACAAGTCAACCAATGAGAATGATTCGAGCCGACAAAGCATGTGTATATATATAATATGGTACTTATTCTACACTAACTAACGATCGCAAGAATTTTGTCTCCATTTCCCCTACAACTCAGTAGCTATCATTCGACCACTCCTCTCACTCTCACTGATATCCGCTCCTATCTTTCCGTATCCGGCTAGAATGCACCAAGAATCTGAGATGGCTATCTCTCTGCAGTGCACCCCTCTTTAACCAACCTAACACCCCAAAAACACTGGCCTAGCAGCTGCTGTCCTTCAAAGCTGGCTTCGACTCGGCCTCCTAGGAGTGGCAATAAAACATCTTGTGCCGGTACAAAACCTTGTCCGCGTCGAACCTTCTTCATGCTTCGCCTAGCTATCTACTTTCATGAAAGACGTCGGCAATTATACAGTTTAGGGAGATCATAGCCCAAAAGTGATAGAACTACAATGTTGTCAATGCCCTGGCGGAGGAAAACGTCCGGCGTCGCCACATCAGTCGCTGGATCAATCTATCCCGCAAATGTCCCACGACCCGAAAGGTGCACGAGGGATGCCCGGAGATTGCACAGCGGATTGCAGAGAGTATTCTGGTAATCACTAAAATGGCCAAAGTGATCAAATTCAGGTAGCGATGGGTGGTTTAATCTTGCAATTATTTCTATCCCAGATTGAATGGACCTTGTCTTAGCTTCATTCATGCTTCGAGATGAGCTACTGTGCACAAAAGGTAACTGAGGACGATTCGTTCTTCCTATTTCACATTCGTACACAGGTATGCACTCTCAGAAACAATATAACGTTGTCCGTTAATTACTACATTAACGAACTCCAGATAAAGAATCCATCTTAAGCGCCAGATTGAGTGTATAATCTCTGACGAATCTAACCAGATACTACCACACTGTATCATCCTCAATGTCAAGTAAATCAACGTCACCTACAGCCTCGTCCTCCCACCCCATTATGCCAGGAAGTATCTGCCCCCATGAGACCCGACTCTGGTCCGACTCCTCTTGCCCAAACTCAGCCAAATCTAGCGGTTCAATTACGTCAAACGCACCCTGAACCATCCCGCGGAAGTCTCTTAGCGCGACAGCGCATCCACCATGCTTTTGCGCACCAACTCTCGCATCATCGACATTTGCAGCCGTGTCATCCAACAGCTTGGTGATATCTCGAGCAGATTTGACCAGGGGTATGCTGGTTGGGATTTCGATATCCTCGCTCTTCAGAACCCCATGTTTTGGAAGCCCCAATGTAGCTCGGCGAAGACTAGGCGGTCGCATAGCCTACTCGAGACACGACATTCAATTGTAACGGGGTTGCAGAATTTTTTGTATACATATCGGCAAACTTCAGTCATCTTCTGCCTCGCTTTGTCCTTTTGTGCGGTAATCGCGTCTACGTATGATAATAGTAAGCTTAGTTTCTTGGGTGGGTTGGAGTGAAACTATGTAAGCCTACCATTAACCCTTTCAGGAATATATTGACCCGATTTCTTTTTCTGTACGCCATCGCCTGGAATTTCATCGGCCTCACTCGCCCCAGGCATGGAGCCTCTAACCAATTTCCGGGTCAAAGTCTCAAACATATCGTTGTGACCAAAAACCCATGCAATGTACAGCCACTCTTCGTAATTGGGCTCTTCAATCGTCGTTCTCCATTTGTCTATCCATATCTGGCACCAGGGAAGTATCGTTGGACTACGCTCAAAATATTCACTCACCTTCGCTAGCTCAAGGAGGTGTGGAAACTGGAAGCACTCCGGTATCTTGTATCCTTTTCCGTGCAATGCATACAGCACAACAGCAAATGCTGTAGCGTCATAGTCTTTATCGAGTACATACTTGTAAAGCCCCCCGGTATTGTGTCCTCTGTTCGGAGGTGTAGATAGCTTTATGAGCCGCTGAGTGTTCTGTGCAAACTCCGATGTCGGTCCAAGGAGGTCTCGGAAAACTTGAGATGCAGTGCGCAGCGCATGAGAAGAGACTAAGAATGTTACATTGGTGGCTGTCGACGAAGTATTAAGATTAATCAGCATGTCCCCATACATACAAATCTCGTGGTGAAAATCATCCTTCCAGCGAGATCCGATCAGGGTGGAACTTTTCAACTGAGAGTTTGCCTGTGATACGTCGTTCCAAGTCGCCTCTCTCACCGGCGCACAATAATTTGAATATGACCATAGATGTAAGCCGGGAATGCTATTCAAGCAAGATTCGAATTTCCTTAGCTTCTCTTCCGGTGAACGCATGCAGTTCGGATGATAGCGACCGCCAATTTTGATATCCTCGAGGTTTTTATGAATCGATTTCAATGCCGTTGTAAAATCTAGTACAACACTGTCCAATGTTCTGCCTGCATGATAGCCCCGATATTTGTTGTACGTTCCGCTATGTTCGAATAGGCCCAATTCTGCAAGCTCCAAATGCAAGGCCGCAAACACGATATAGTCGCAGTACTTCTGGCCGTTCAGACACTTCACAGTGCTTTTATCGCAATATGTATTGTAAATTTGACGACACACACATAGAATATCTTCGCCGGCCTGCGCACGTTTGGCTGCCAGGTCACCTGCAATAGTAAAATTAGCACACATCACACATTCCGCTTCCCGAGGAGCCGTACGTATAATTCTTTCCGGAAGGTGACTGTGCATTTTCTTGATTTCGCCACCAACCTTCACTCCGAATTTTCCATCCTCCATCGTTACTCCATTCCTCGCAACAACCTTGGTTAGCTGTACAAATAGCTCTTTCTTTCCAAACACATACGCCACCAACAACCAATCCTCATACCCTGGCTCCAGCGCAAGCTTCTCGAGCGGCTGTATCCAGGCCTTATCCCATGGACTCATCGCCGCAGCACAATCGTAATAGTCGCATATAGTGGCAATTGCGAGAAGATTTTCGAATGTGATAATTTCTGGAATACCGCTGGAACGCCCGTGAATGACGTACAGCACTACCGCCATCGCGGTTGGATCGAAGTCCAGCTCTTCGCCGATGCGCATTTCGTAGAGTGAATCATCAGAGGTTGAGATAGCAGCAGCCTTTAAACTGTGACGGTTGGTGACGTTCGTAAAGCCTAAGGACGGACCGAGACTAGCGCGGAAGACGGGGGAGGCGCAACATAGTAGATGTGATGATACGAGATACGTCGCGTTGATGGTAGAGGTTTGCAGAGAGAGTTTTAGGTCACCGTAGGTGCAGATGGTAAGATGTACTGTGGTCGGTTCGGTTTTGGCCATGTCTGTTGCGGGTGCGGGGCTGATGGTGATGGGGTTGATGGTGATGGGGGTTAATGGTGATGAGGGTTGATGGTGATGGGTGACGTGGCGTAGTTTCGGCGTAAGCACTACAGGGTTCAGGGGCGAGAAAATAACGCAGTGGTAAGAATTAATAGACATAATATATTTAGAATTACCGGTTAGAGTAATTATTTTACGTGCATATGTACAATAAGGTTTCAGACCCAAGCATGGTCGGCAGGTCGGTCAGATACAATCATAGTTTTGAAAGCCGCCCTTGGCGTTGATGGGCCCGGACGCATGTGGCAAATATCTAGCATATTTACAGAGCTTATAGATATCCACAGGAAGATATCTACAGTCTCTCCAGATATCTGGCGTTTAGAGAAGATAATGATAACTACTGGACCCAATCAGATTCTGGTTAAGGTTAAAAATGTTGAACCATGTCCGCCGTGCTGATTCTCCCTATTGACCGAAACTCACTAGCCATCTCTAAGTCTAATTGACACGTACACAAGAACCAAATTGCATGGGGCTCCGCCACGCTCCACCCTAAACCAACCCACGTGACGGCCACACTTAAATCCGTCCCCACACTGCTCCAGGGCGGTATCACGACCATAAGTGCTAAACTTCAAAGAAAACAAAGATAGACCTTTGACTAAAGCTCCTCCCAAACGACACTAAGCCCAGAATTCCTCCCAACCAATCAACCGAGCCTACAGCTCCTCCGAAACGATTATTCTTTCGATCTCAACCTCGAATGCTGGCTACCATGACCGGATCGCTTTCCTGAAACCTTCACATCCAGCCGGAATAACCCTCGGACCTGAGGTGCCACGCCAACAAGACTTCCTCGACCGGTGCTCTCTGCCGGTGCTTGTCGTATATCTTGATCCCAAAGCCATTGACGGGGACAATCCGCAATCCCCGATCCATAAGCCGCGACTGTGACAGCAAGTTGTGTGCTCCTTCCACGTGCAAGACATTTGTCACAACTACCTCATTCACTTGGCGGTATCCTGGCAGCCGAAGCTGCAATTGTACGTCTCCATATCAGATGACCTTGTTGGCACGAGATGTGGCCCGGTGGCTTCCGTGGCGTTTGGGGGCTTACAGCCCCCATCGACCTAAGGCTGTGTGCATGAGGCCGGTGGCTTGTAGCCCTACCGCTTTCTCTCTCTTTGGTAGATAGACAATTGAGCTTCTTCATTATTTCTCTTTTGCTCTCAACAGGCCTTGCCTGCTACTCTGCCAGAGAAGTCGCAAATCTCCCGCTCTTCTCTCTTATTGTACTCCGTATACCAAGTGAACTTCTGCCGATCTCCACAAATGTGAGAGGTGGTGGCGCAATCCAAACTACCAGCTCTCCTTCGACGGGGTATTTCCGTTAGTAATAGTCATCCAATAGTTCTCAATTGATGTCGTTGTCGTAGCTGCCGCTGCCGCTGTGTCTGCCGTGTCTGCTCTCTCCACCGATGAGGTACTTAGACAATACCGTGCAATTTGCCGCACCTCATGGCATCTGTAGCATTCCTGAATATCCTTCCAATTGGTACGACGATGCTTCTCGTCCTCTGAGCCACTTCCATCGCTCTCACTGCCGCTATCAGGCGACATCCGGGGCTTCGGACTCTGTTTCGAATTCGGCTTCTCGCTCTTTGTCCGCAGTTTTGAGAACATGACTGCCACCTCCGAATCGCCTTCCTTTTGTAATCGTGCTTCATGGGTTTTCATCTTCATAACAACCTCCTCCAGTTTGTCGGCCAGGGTTGTTAATATGAATGAATGAGTTGATTATAGGTACAAGAGAGACGGACAAAGGTGCGTCTTAAGAATGAAGAGCATGAGGGCAAGCATCGTGTGAAGTCTAAAAGGACAGTCATGGTGTGAAGTCTAAAGAGACGGTCACGACCGTGAACCTTAGGGTTTCCAGCAGCAAGGGTGTCTATCTTGTCGTACATCAACTGGGTGAAAACCCTCCAATCATCATCCTTAGGTACACCCTTCATCAGGTAGTAGATATGCTCGCTCTGATGGAATCGTACCAGTCGAACTGTCTGAGTCCGCACAGAGGTTGAAGTCGCTCACGTACCCCTGGATCTTCGATGCATGTTCCTGCACGTTCTCGCAATAGCCTAACCTCACAGCCGACATCTCATCTCGCAAAGTCAACACATTCGGCTTGACCTTCGACTTGTAGTCCTCCTTCAACTCATCCCAAAGCACCTTCGCATCTTGCTAATCGCCATACTGCTGCTGCCAATGATTCCACCAGTCCAGACGATCCCGGTCCGCGGTAGGGCTCAGTCCAGTCCGGTCTAATAGGAAGGTCGGACAGGACCGATCCACAGACTGGCAGTCTTGGACTGGACGGGCTTGGTCTGGACCGATCCACTTACGCATATAATTTTGACATTGCTTTTTAGCCAAGTACTACCGAAAACATAACTCATCCTCACTTTTTATCACCACTCACCCCCGAATACCCACTCTGATCGAAATTATAACACTTCTGCCTGTATATTTGGTTCCATCGAGATATCTTTTCCCCATTAAAAGACTTATAACCGGGAAAGTATACCCTAACCCTGGACACCGTGAGGGATCCGTCCGGACCAAGCCCAGTCCAGTCTGTCAGCAACTGGGATCGGTCTGATCCGAGTCCAAAAATTCCTTGGACTGGACCTGGACTGGACTGGACGGTTCCGGTCCGGACTGATCCATTGCTGGACTGGTGGAATCATTGGCTGCTGCAAAGACCTCTCCATCGCAAGGAGAATAGTCGAGCGCACGATTGCATGCTGCATCTTCCATGCTTTAAATTCTGTCACGTCCTTCGAGTCTGGTGGATCCTCTGTACCGTCGGCAATGCCGAGAACCTGCTTCTGGTCCAAGAGTATTGCGATTTCCAAACTCCAGCTCTTGAAGTCCATACCATCAAACTTCTTAATCACGATCGCTGTCAATTCGGCCATCTTCGTTACGCATCGAGGCAACCCGTCGTTTCTCTCTGCCGCTCCTCCAAGACCACGTCGATGATGCCACAATTTGAAGTCCTCATCCGATAATTAAGTCAATACAGTATGTTGAAACAACAACAGTCCACATCCGAGTCGAGTACGTGAAATCAAGGAACTGCCGGGTTCATAACCAGTCGAACTGCGTCCGCTGTGCTGAATCTCTCTATTGTCTGAAACTCACTATCCATCTCTATATTGAATTGACAGGTACACAAGAACTAAAATTCAAGAAAAAAAAGTCTTGGCGAAACAGAAACAGTGCGATAAGTCGACAACAATGATAGCAATTAAAAAACGGATGGCAGCAATCGATTCTAGCCGTCAAATTGACCCCGGGGCAAGTGTCTCAGCACCAGCGGGATCGGAGGAGGAGGGCACGCACAGGAATCCACGCAGCGGAGTGGGTAAGCGTACGGGCTTCGCAGAGAACGCGACTAACGCAACGCGTCGGCCACCGAGCGAGCGACGACGAGGACTAAGAGGACTAAGAGCCTTGCCTCACAGAAGTGATAACCGAATTCGGAGTGAGTGGGAGAAGCTGGGAATGGGAGGAGCGACGCGCCTATGGATGTGGCAATGGAGATGGCGACGGCGGCGGCAGCCATCGCCGGGGAGACTGCTGGCGCAACGATCTTCGAGCCGATGGAGCGAAACGAGAACGGAAACCGTAGAAAGAGGAGCGAGGCCCCGGCGGCCCCCAGCGACTGCATGAGCCCCATGGAGAGGACGACATGACAGCAGGCACAGGAACTGATGCAGCTGCACCGACCAGTTGGACATCTCGCAAACCTGGTGGAAGCCCACGCAGCCCTCGACGAGGCACTGCGCCTGGGAATGATGACGTGGATGCAGGAGAGAGAGCGGAAGTGGGACGGCCGCTATGAGGACGACAAGGTGTGGGCGGCAGGCATCACGAACATGATCACAAAGACCATGAAAGGGGTAGCACAAGGCCAGGAGAAGAGAGAGTGAGAAAAAGAAGTGACTGCGAGGGCGGGCGGTGAGGGGCTGGAGGCCTCCCAACATGCAGACACGACGCGAGAAGTGGGACCTGAGGAGCGCCAGCAGCTGCAGCAGCAACCGAGGCCCAAGCCCAAACTGCAGCTCAAACTGCAGCCTACACCGCAGCCCATGCCCAAACCAAGGCAAGCACCCTCAACTGCTAGACGGTGGGAGACCTTCCCGCCCCGAGCCAAGTGTCTGAGAGCACCCTTCGGCCCAGGCCCAGGCCCAGGCCCCGCCCCGACAGCTGGATCAAGCATGGCAGAGAGATGCTGGATACTCAGAAGAGACGAGAGCATACTGCTCTCCAATACAATGGACCAGAAAATCTCGTCACCAATCAACAGAGTGCTCTTCCACCAGAAGGCACCGGCCCACATTTGGATCAGGAACGCCAAAAGGCATGCCAAGGGTGCGATTATTGCGATCACACCCCCGAATGTGACTGCGGAGATGGCTATGCGGTACCGCGACATCATCATCTTGGCAGTGAGGACTGTAGACAGAGGAGTCGTGGATGTTGAAGAAAATGAAACCTGGGAAAGGCTAAAGATCCATGCAGTCCCCCTCGTGCGGTACATGGGAACAGGCACAGAACGCCTGCAGAAGATGCGCGAGGAATTTGAAGCGGATAACGAGAGCATAGCGATCCCCACCCAGGTACGATGGCTAGCGAAACCCTGCACCATCAGGGAGAGGAGGCAGAACGGAGAAATCGCCGCGTCATCGGTAGTCTTTGTCGTAAAGGGGAGCAGGCTGGCACAGAGTTTGATCAAAAAAGGCATCAAGGCGGCGGGAGTATGGTACCGAGTCGAGGCGTTCACGAATGCGGGCCCTGACAGCAGGTGTGAGCTCTGCTGCGGATGGGGCCACATGGAAAACAAGTGCGGCAACAAGCCCAAGTGTGGCTACTGCTCAGGCAATCACCGGGCAAGGGACCATAAATGCAATGTAGTCGGGTGTATGGCGAAGCAGGGATCACTCTGCAGCCACATGCTGGAGAAGTGCCCCAACTGCAAAGGAAATCATATTGCGTTCAGCAGCAGGAGCGCGAAGAACAGCGAAGCCGCCATAGCGGCGCGGCAGAGCAGAAAGCCGGGAACAGCAGGACGGGCGCCCGCGAGCGAAGCTATGCACACGGCAACGGGGACAAACTGAGTGGTGCTTGGTCGTAGACCCAGTGAAGGAGCGGCCGCAGGAGGGGGAAGTGAAGAAGAGGAGATGTCTGATGAGATGGCTGATGTGGAAGATGATGAGGCAGCAGGGGAAGCAAGAGACGTCGTGATGACTGAGACCGAGACTGCGACTACAGCCCCAACTGAAACTGAAACTGAAACTGAAACGGGAGCCCTGGCTACCAATGATTAGAGGTATGCAGCACAACTGCGCAAGGTCATACAGGTGGATCATTGCGGTGCTGGAGACCGGAGTCTAAAGCAGGGCGGACGTAGTGTGCTTACAACAGCCACCTAGAGAAAGAGGAGGATTTCGGATCAGCCACTCGGCATACGAAATAAGGAAAAGAAAAAGAGTTTGGATGGTGATTCAGAGAGGGAGGGGCTTGGTGGTTGATGAGCGGACTGATTTGAACAGAGGTGCGAACGAAGATGTCATTGCCACCGACGTCAAGAGGAGAGCGGGGAGGTTAACGAGGATGGTCAATATTTATGACCAAAAGCACACGCATTCGGGAGAGAGACCGGCGCGAAAGTTGAACTGGCAGAGAGTCATTCGGCAGGGTAGCACTGTCCTCGCTGGAGACTTCAACGCCCATAGCATACGATGGGACCCAAGGTGCCAGGTGCAGCGGGATGCTGCATTCTGGGCAGACGTGATTGACGAGAACGGTCTGGAGATTGGAAATGATGGTGAAGCCACCCACCACTGGACAAGAGAAGGTCATGAAGGCGAGTAGGTCATTGACCTGACGCTAGCGAATCGACCAATAACCAAATGGTCCATACTGGCCAACGACGACCACGCCACAGGATCCGACCACGAGGTTATAAACTGGCAGGTGGAAGCAGATAGGCATGAGGAGGCGGGCCATGAGAGGGTAGTAGGGTGGAACTTAGCTGGAATGACTGAGGAGGACGCGAAGGCAGCGGAGAAGCTATAGATGGAGCTAATGAAAGAGAGAGCTCACCTGGACGCAGAATGCACAGCAGAGGAGGTGGAGCAAGAGGCCGCATGGTGTCAGTAAGCAATGGGCAACGTTCGCAATGCCAAGGTAAGGCAGATCAAGATCTGCGCCAAATCGAAGAGGTGGTGGAACGCTGATATCCGGGAAAGAAGGCAGGCGGTCGGAAGGGAAAAAAGGACCAGACAGAACTCGGAAGAGGACGCCAAGCCGAAGGCAGAATTCCAGAAGTCAATTTGACAGTCCAAGAGCAACATGTCGGGCGAGTATGTGCAAAACCTGAGGGGGGCCGAGGTATGGAGAGCAGCACAATACGTGAACCCTCAGGCAGGCATGACCGTGGAGGCCATGACAGACTGGGAAGGCAAGCAAGCAAACACATCACATCACTGGAGACGGAGGAGATGCTGAGGCGTGAGTCCTTTCCTCCGAATGACGACGACCAGTGCTACGAACAACATCCCGCAGGGTGTGCACACACATGCGTCGCAGAGCAGGCAGTTGAATGAGCCCAATTTTCTCAATCAGTGAAAAAGGCAGCGGGGCCGGACAAGCTATCTTTCGGCGCCATATGGCTGCTCTGGAAGTGGGACAAAGAGAGGATTGTGGGGCTGACGAAGGTGGCCGTTCGCATGGGAAGACACCGATCGGTATGGAAGCGGGTGAGCAGCGTGGTGATTCGCAAGCCTGGCAAAGACGAGTATATGCAACTGAAAGCCTATCGCTCCATATCACTGTTGAGCTGCATGGGAAAAGTGGTCGAAAAAGTAGTCCCTGGGCTGCTGTCAAATGGGGCCGAATGGAGAGGACTACTGAGTGACTGACAATTCGGAAGCTGAAGAGGGCGGTCAGCCATGGATGCAGCGGCCATCATGGTTGGCAGAGCTCATGCAGCCTGGAGAGACGGCCACATAGCAGGCGTGCTTCTCATGGTCATTAAAGCAGCCTTCCCAAGCATGGCAAAAAGAAGACTAGTCAACTTAATGAAGGTCAGGCAAATGGATGGAGACCTCAAATGATGGACTGAGAGCTTTCTCTCAGAATGAATGGAGGAGATGGTAATCGAAGGCAATGCCATCGAAAGACACCGAGTTGAAGCAGGGGTCCCGCAGGGCTCACCTGTGTCACCGATCCTCTTTGCGATCAACACCGCAGGACTGATCAATTGGGTCGAAGAGTATGCGTCAGCCAAAGGATTGACTTTTGTCGACGATCTTGGCTGGGTGGCGACTGGAAACAATGTCAACCAGGTCGTCACGACACCTGAGAGATGCGCAGCCAAGAGCATTGAGTGGGCAAGCAGACGAGGGCTACAGTTCGACACCGCAAAAATGGAGGCAGCACCATTCACACGCAGACGAGGCCACAAACAACACCTCTGGTCAAAACTGACCACAAAGATAAGGGTCGAAGACGGTTTCATACGGTTCAACAGATAGGCAACACCCTGGCTCGGCGTCTGGATGGACGCGCACCTGACGTTCAAGGAGCACCATAACTGCTGCATGAAGACAGCCAGGGGAGCAGAAGATAGACTACGAACTCTCACAAAGACGTCCGGGGTAGTACAAAGAGAGCGTAAGGGCCGTCCAAGGGGCATGCGTCCAAGCTATCGCACTGGATGGGAGCGAGCTGTGGTGGGATCCCAACGAAGCAGGCAGACCAGACGATCTCCAACTTCTGCTCAATCGACAAGCAGGATCTATCCTGGGCGCGCTACCCACGACCCCACGAGGAGCGTTCATGAGAGACTCTGGGTATCCACACGTGCCCGTAATCTTAGATTCCAGACAGCAGCGCTTTGCGGCGAGGCTAGCGCACACATGCAGCAACAAGCTAAGAAAACTACACCAAAACCCCTCTTCCGGGGCGCTGGTATGCAGAGCAGTGAAGAAAGAGCTCGAGCATGGCTGGACAACTGAAGGCATGAGCTGGCTGCCTCGGGGCGAAGAGTCAGTGGTCAGAACCGTTTTACTGCACGATGCCTCCGACACAAAGAGAGCCCCGCAGCGATGGGCAAGACAGAAACAGGCCAAAGTAGGTGCGGTAGTCCGGATGTGGTGGACAGATGGACCGCGCTCAGATGACGGCCAAGTGGCAGCCACGGCAGTATGCAAGCACAGAGCTGAGTGGAGGTCCCGCCGCAGCTATCTGGGCACTGAACAGATGGAGGTCTTTGACTCCGAACTGTAGGGCGATCAGACTAGCGCTCGAGGAGACGATCAACACGAGAGAAATACTGTGAAGAAACGGGGTGATGATGGTGGCGGTCTCTAGCGATTGTCAAGCCGCCATTCGGCGGGCGGCACATCTGGAGCCAGGCGCCGGACAGTGGCTGAGAAGACGGATCAATCGAAAGGCGCAGGCTGTCCTCGCCCAGAGCATCAAAACGGAGATTCACTGGGTTCCGGGACACTCCGGTATCCCCGGGAACAAAGAAGCAAACTGCCAGCTGAACGTAGCCCGCGAGGCAAGGGGGGACACGGCGACAGAGTGGCTGTACACCTCGGCCGTGAATACGGCCAGACAGATCTCTGAGAGAAGGTCATCAGCCAAAGCGAAGTGGCAAGCCGACAAGTGCGGCCGGCACTTCGGCTACAGACTCAAGGGCAAGGCGGGGACCAAGAGACTTATCCCGATGACAAGCATGAAATCGCTCGCCGCCAGGGTCTACGGACTAAAGTCCGGGCTTGCACCCACCGGAGTCTACCTAAAACAGTTCGGCCATCGTAAGGACCACAAATGCTGGTGGCACGGCGGTGGAGGCAGGACAGAGGCCCAGATGCGGGAACACCTCTTCTGCCACTGCAGCCGGTGGAGAGACCAGCAGAAAACGTTATGGAAGGGGGTGGGAAAGGCGACGGGCTGGAAAGCGGGCAGATGCCGACACGTGCAGGTCTTTGAGCTGTTTTCTAGGGATGAGTGTGATCAACCGGTGATGGACTTCCTGGAGGCTACTGAAGTCACGAAGTTCCTGCACAAATGAACGAAGGGATGGATAGAGCAGGCACAGAGGCTGACTCAGGTGCGGGGAGTGGCGGCAGCGGGCAGAGATCTCTGCCTTTTCCATTCTTTTCGTTTCTTTTTCTTTCTGTTCTGGTCTGTCTTTGAGCTTTTATGTGTGAGCTGGGATGAAGGGTAGCGGGGAGGGAGCTCCGCCATCTAGCCAGCTAGCCCGTAGGCAGAGGGGATATCAGGTCCTGTCATACTCTAACTAGAGTGCATACAGTATGAATAAAACAAACAAAACAAACTGAAATTCATGAGGCTCTGCCACGCTCAACCCTAAACCAATCCATGTGATAACCACCTCAAATCCATCTCCATACAATGTAGATTTCGTAGTTGTATACATAACGTCCGTGGCGTAGAACTTACCCATGGTGTAGTTATTACGCACCAATTTATGCCTGCAACAGCCAAACAATTGAAGATGCCACAACAGAAAAAATCGATATGGGTGGCTGTAAGTTAGATGTAAATGGGAGGCATCTGAATTATAATTTGGACTTTGCAAAAAATATTTAGGGCTTCACCAGCACAGTTCGCAGCAGATGATCATTTTCCCATACAAATCCAACTCGGGCATAAACACTCCCTTTGCCTCTTGAATGTGGTAGCAGATTGGACCACCCCTCACTACCTATCCATTTTGATTAGAGAAGGTTCACTGAATCAGCTGTTGGAAAATAATGCTGTAGTGTTGTCACCATACAAATAAGAGCCGCATTTTTGCATAGGAATAACATAACAGCATTTTTTCTCAACTAGCACAGTGAGATCCTTCTAAATATGGAAAGAGAATAGCTAGAGGTAATCTAATCTACCGCTGAATTTATAGGGCAAAAGCAAGTCCCAAGGAATAGTTAGAATTTTATGGGAAAATAACGTTTGGCTGCCAACTGTACTAGTGAAGCCCTAGATATTTTTTGCACTGGTCATAATGAGGTCTATGCATCTAGCATTTGGATGCCGATTGCTGGTTACTTGTATGTTGTTATCTGTGGTGGCCTACCAGTCATATTTTGGCTGGTTTTGGCGTGGAGACGAGGTAAAAACTACGCCGTGAGTAATCGCTACGCCGCGGACGTTACCACTCTGGATCCATTGGGATGGTGCACAGTTGTGGAGGGATGGCAGATGATCACTGCGGTATCAGCAGGTGGTAGATTTCATAGATATCTGTAGTCTGGCTAGATAGATAGCTATTAAATCTATCAAATGACAAAAATGGGCAAGATGGCCATCAATAAAACCACCCTTGACACAGATCGGTCTATGCCCATATTTGACCGATCTTATTGCCTTGGTTCACTGGGCACAATCAAGTTGGACACTCTAACTCTCATATTATGGATGTGACTGATCCGCAATCGACCCATTTCATATTAAATTTACGCTTGTGTGTATGCAACCGCTACCAACATCTAATATATTGTGGCTCGTCATCTACTACATCACTACCACTTGCCAGACCAAGAACCCCTCTACCCCGTCGAATTATAGATATCATCTCTATGATTCTGCTTGATACTACCATTTTACCATCCTTCCATAATCACCATATTCTGTATAAAGCAAGGACGCGGGCTCGATTTCAGGCTCGCACTCGGTTTCCCATTTTGTTATGGCTGGCAACACCCTCCCCAACCATACCTGAGTCTTGACACGCCTCTTCCGACCAAGCATGGACAGACCTAGCGGTTGGATAGTGTTAAAAAAGGTCCGAACGTCCTTACTGACATTCTGGAGAGAATTACAGCATTCCCAGCTAACCTAGCAACCTGGATATGTGTAACCGTGTTGTCTAATAGTTCTTTGATATCCCGAGCAACACACCAAAAGGGAATGTTGGCTGGGATTTCAATCGTTTTGCCCTTCAGCAATTTCATTTTCTTGAACCCCCAATATATGTTGGCGAAGATCAAGTGATCACATATCTGCCCCGGTGGGGTATGGCCGAAGTGACATTTAATGACAGAGGGGTCACACAATCGCCCATATAAATTTTGACAAGCTTCACCTATCTTCTGCCTCGCCGTATGTTCTTGTGCTGTGATTGTATCTTGCGTTATACGTTAACTCATAGTCTCGGGTTGATATGTTTAGAACAGGGTAAGCGCACCTATGATCATCTGAGGAATATATTCACCGAGTTCCAGGGTCTGTTCTTTATTTTCTAAAGTCACAAAACGTCCATTGCCTTCGCGAAAGGCTCCCCTGGAAAGCCTCTTGGTCACAGCGAAAACCCACGCAATATATAGCCAACCTCCATAACTCGGTTTTTCGATCGCCCATCTCCATTTCTCTATCCAATTTTGGCACCAGGGCATCATGGTAGAGGCATATCTGTAGTCTTCACAGAGTACTGCTAGATCATAAAGGTATGGAAACTGAATGTCATCTGGTATCTTGTTCCCTTGGCCATGCATTGCATACACTGCCACAGCGACTACTGCAGGGTCGTAAACAGTATCGAGCACAAGTTTATATAGCTGCGAAGTATCGCCGTTTGAACATGAAGTTGTGTCATAGGCCTTGTCCTGGCGGGAGTTCTCTGCAAAATCTGATGTCGGTCTGAGCAGGTCTCAAAAAACCGAAGATGCAGTGCGCAGTGCATGAGATGAAACCAGAAAAGTTGTGTCAACCGCAGAGTAACCAACCTCCAGGTCCCCATACGGACAGATCTCGTGGTAAATGTCCTATGGCTTGGAATTTGGAATATTCCGGGCAGATGATAGCTCGTATTGCATATACAGGTCTCAGCCGGAGATGAGTCTCGTATAGCCGGAGATGGAGATGTCTTGTATGGCCGGAGATGACTGTTGACACTGATACGGGCTGATGGCATTCAGCCGTACTTGCACTTTCATATATAGTGGCCTTGTGGCCCTCTTAGATAGAATACAATCAAGCTTCTCTAGCACCACTATTGCAACAGCTCACGATCTGTGATTTCGCTCCAACACACCGTCGTAAGTAACATTCTCTGCAGGCATCTTGCATTTTGTATAGGATGCGAGGGTTAGGCTTGGAATCCCATCCAAAAATGAGACCATTTGCTCCAATATCTGTTTCTCCGGCGTAATACACGCTATATAACGATTACCGGCAATCGAGACATTGCTGAGGTTTTTGCGAATCATGCTCCATGTATTTTTGTAACCTTCAATTATGTCGTCTGTTCTAGTCCATCCGCGGAGACGGTTCCTCCGCTGAGTACCTAGTCAGTTCACGGAGGCCCACATTCCATAAACTAATTAATTCGTTCACAGAGGCCGTACCCCACCTCTGTAAACTGACCAGTTCGTTCACAGAGTCAACCAAAAATTATCAGTACACTATACATCATCGTGATCCCTACGATCAGCTGCGTCTTGGACGTCTTGGCGCAACTACAATTACACTGTGCTCCATGTCATCGTTCGAAACCGTCTCATCTTCCTCATTTCCCTCCTCCTCGTTTCCTTCCTTCTCATTGCCGTCTTCCTCTTCCTCTTCCTCTTCCTCTTCCTCCGCAATGACCTCTTCCTCCTCGAGAACCTCCCCATCCTCAGTATCTAGATCTGTCAAATCGCTGCTCTCATCAGGTAACCTCCGCCGATCTGGGATCAGTAAGCACGTTAGCAAGCACCTCCTTGTTTATTTCTTCGACGGCGTTTTGCATTGTGACCTGGCTCGTGTGGAACTGTTCTTGTGTTTGATTCGAGATTGAAAGTATCAGATGGCGCTTCGGAAGCTCCAGTATTTGTGCGCTGTGCACCACCATCTCGGCCATGGCAATCAAGTGTGCACTCGACTTTCGCTTTGAAACAGTTGCGCTGCGCTGAGCGTACACAATTGCGCTGATTGAATTCAGCTGGATAGAGCCGGCTGAGTGTACGTACATGCCAGTGCATGCGCATATATGCGTGCAGAGCAAAGTATTTGTAATTTTGATTGACTCCGTGAACGAACCGGTCAGTTCACAGAGGTGGGGTACGTACTCCGTGAATGAACCAGTCAGTTCATGGAAGGTGGGCCTCCATGAACTGACTAGGTACTCCGCGGAGGAACCGTCTCCGTGAATGGGCTAGAATATCGTCTAATGTCGTGGTTGCAACATTGTACGGCTCTACACTCTACTTCTCTTGGCCGGGCAGGACCCATTCAGCGAGTTCCGCGTGCAATGACGCAAACACTATACCGTCGCAGTTCTTATTGTTCTGTTTGCACTTCACCGTGCTGTTGTCGTGGTATGTATCGTACCCTCGTCGAAACGCATCTACTATATTTTTCCCAGCCTCAAGCCTCGCAGCAGTATACTGGTGTGTACCGATATACCAACGAATACCAGTACCGGCAAACAGTTTATTGGTGCAGTTTGAGACATTGCTGGTACAGTTGGAACGTTATAAACTGTAGTACAGATGAAAAATTGTGCTGGTATACTGGACAATACTGTTGGTATGTGTGCAAACGCACTTTCATGAGCCAGCCTCTGGATGCTGGCTCCGGAAAGGGTCAAGGCAGTAGCGTGGCATGTGAGTTCGTCACAACTACTTGGTGATACTTACTAGTGCACGATAAACGTATTACACCAGCCAGTGAATGGATCATTGTGCCCATGTTAGTGGCGGTTTGTACTAGCGGTTTTTCAGTTATACCAGTTTATACTGGTGGTTTTCGTACTGTCTGTTTACTGGTACAAACCAGTTCGGTATACCAGTATATAGGTCTGGTACAGTTTGATGATTTAAGCAGTTGGTATTACACAGTTCAGTACAGTCCTGCACTCGATTCTGTACCAGTTTGTATTGTTGCGAGGCTTGCCCTGGCTCTACACGATTGGCTGCCATGTGACCTGCGATTCGAGCGCGAATATGTTTCATGTCATTATGCAACAAGAAGCCTTACATGTAATCCCTTCCGGGAGATGACTATGCATCTTCCTAACCTTGTAGTCAACTACCTCTCCGAACTTTCCATTATCTGCTATGACTCCATTCCGGGCAAAAGCGTGCGTAATTTTCCCGAATAATTCCTGGTTCCCAAATACATACGCAATAAACAACCAGTCCTCATACCCCGGCTTAAGTGCAAACCTCTCACACGGTTTCATCCACACCTTATCCCAGGGAACCATTTCTTCTGCGCACTCATAATGATCGTAGATGATAGCAATGTCAAGGAGATTTTTGAAGCCGATAGATCCCGGAACGTGTTGGAGCTGCGCATGGATAACATAGAGCACCACCGCCATCGCGGCCGGATAGAAGCCCAGCTCTTCCGCGATTCGCATTTCGTAGATTAAATCATCGGAAACCGAATGGTGAAGATTGATGGCCTCTGTAAATCCGGAAGACGGTCCAAGACTGGCACGGAAGACGGCCGAGGCGCAACCGAGTTGATGCGACGATACGAGATACGTCGCGTTGACGGTGGAGGTTTGTATAGAGAGTTTTAGGTCCCCATAGGGGCAGATGGTGAGCTGAACTGTGGTCGGTTCGGTTTTGGACATGTCTATTACGGGGGTACGGGGTTGATAGTAATGTATGACATTAAGTTGTACGTTGCAGGGTTTATGAGCTGGAACGTTACGCAGCTACTCTATAACCATTAATTTAGACATAATCTATTCATAATTACTTATAGAGTAATTCGTCTACATACATATGCACGATAAGGCTTGGGACCCAAGCATGGTCAGAAACTTTGTATTCACACGGAACACGGCACAATGCCACGTGTATTGCCGTCTACCAATTGTTGCCAAGTGTGACTTCACGATCATTCGTTTGCAGTGACCGAAAGGAAATTTTCAAGCATGTCCGAAGCTTCCGGGTTATAGTCATTAGTCGTGAAACCCGCTGATCTTGCAATATTACTTCCGTCTGGGCGGCCGACCACGTTCGAACTACCAACCGATGGCCCGAACATATATAGCGTACCATTTGCAATCCCACATCGACATACGTCCATATGTCCCGAACCGGCTGTGATTGGAGTCGAACAACAGTAGTTCGACCACAGCACGCGCTGAAACGTAAACTTTTTCCAGCACACACAAAAGGGTCATCTCCTGATTTTCTGTTGTCCTCGCTATGTTGGGTGTTCAAAGTAGAGATGATAGAGAAGCTCAATTGTATTTAGTCTAAGAGAGCCACAATGCCATATATATATATGAGAGTACAAGTGTGAATGCGTGCGTATGCATCTATGTATAGACCCTTCAGGCAGACAGCAATCTCCGGTCATACGAGGCTCATCTCCGGCCATGAGAAGACAGTGACCTATCATGCAATATTGGGGGTTGTTGGTGGCGCCGTTTTGGGATTTGAGGGAAACGTTCTCACCCAAAAGGCAAACGCATTGAGCGAGAAATCTCGGGAATTGGCGGTGTGGACTGCGAGAAAAGAGCTTCGAGATTACTGTGAGAGGGCTAAAGTAGGCGCAACCCGCGTAGTTCGGAGGTTAAGCTGACGAATAGGCATTAGAGCACACCACAATTCACTTCAAGTTGTGCTAATATACTGGGCATGCCGCTAGAATCACCTCCAGCTCGGTCTAACCAGTCGTACGGTTTCGGAGGAGACTTTGGCGCTTCCAAACATGCAACCATGTCTTGGCCGGGATTCTCTGGCCGTCGGAATAATCATTACCCGGGCTGCTACATGCTCCTCGACATTTTACAAAGGAGCGAGTTTTGCAACATATTCATGTTCCGCGTCATACTCTCCGTCCGAGTCGGACTTCTCGGCATGGTCTGTGTTTCTCTCATTCCTATTCTAGTCCTAGTCATGTTTCCGTTCTCGGAAGCAGTCTATTGAGAGGTGGAGCGAACCCTGTGCATACCAACCGCTGGTTGCACCACCTCAATAAGGGGTTGAAATGCTATGCGTTTGGGGGTCACATTTCTTCAAGGAACATTAGTTTCGATGCATGGGTTAATTGTTCTTGACTAGAGGGCTGTTTTTCGGTGGTCTGTTATAGACATTTTCCATATTTCGTTCTCGTTATCATTGATTACGCGTTCTGCTTGTTGAATACCAAAGTCCAGGTGGAGAAAGTTATTGTTAGTAACTGTAATTTAGAGCCTACTATAACTCGGCGTGGCTTAATTCTGTGCACACTGGCTTATTGGTCGGTGCGAATAAATTCAGTAACACGGGGATAAACCAAACAAGGGGTAATATACGGCCAAGTTCTGTTACAGCAGAAACTCACACGCCTGAAGAAACCAAGCTAGGATGGTATAGAAGTGAGACCTAGGACGTATGTATTTACGCAGTTATTTTGACAGCCCTAACCCTACACCTCAGACTAAAAGCTCGGCCTCCAACAATTTTGACATCCATCTACACTATTGCGTGTGGTTTTTCGCTTTCCGTAAAGCGTACCACCTTTTTAGGCCGAGAGACGGATACAGTTACTGCAATGAATGGTCGCCAAGCCATTGCAGGGACATCATACTGTGCCCTAACACTTGACATGTTGGTGGAGTTAATGAATGAACATATAAAGTGTGCTGATTGACAAGATACACCTAGTGACAGTTCCTATCTCCGCCTCAAACAGCAACATGCACGACTATAACCTACCGGAAAAGGCAGCGCTGATTGGTCTTACAGATATTTTGAGAGGAGCTCAAAAGTTAAAACCGCTGCGCACAGTATGGCAAAGGGTTCTTTATTACCCTAGGATACAATCTGGTTGAGCAATTCCAAACTCTACATTATAAATGTGATCTGCACCCAACCAGTTTTTGTCTCTTTCTGTGTCTCATTTTCGCACATGTGTATGCAACAGCCATAAAATATAATGTAAACCGTGAACTGCTACCGTCACGAACTTCCTTCAGATCATGAATTCGTTCACACTACCGCGCAAAGATATTGTTCCCAAAAAACTACAGTTAATAGCTACCATACCCAAAATAGTCATCATCCTCAGACTCAGGATAAGACTGGATTGTAGGCTGGGGCTGGGGCTGGGGCTGGGGCTGAGGCGTCGACTCTCTTATGCCAGGTAAGATTCTTTCCCATAAGACCCGACTCTCGCTTGAATTCTCCCGCCCGAACATGGCTAAACTGAGCGGTCCGACTTCGTCTAAAGCTTTCTGAATCCTCATTCTGACCCCTAGTAGAGCGCTAGCGCACTCAAAGTGGTTTTTGCCACCAACTTTGGCATTCTAGATATTTGTAGCTGTGTCGTCCAATAGCTTGGTGATATTCCGTACAGCGGTTATGAGGGGAATATTTGTTGGTATGTTGACAACCTTACTTTTTAGAAGTTTGATACCCTTGAGCCCCCAATACAGCTCGGCAAAAATCAAGCGATCGCATAGCTTCCCGGAGGTTTGATCGTTGTAGAGGCGACATTCATTGAGAGAGCCGTTGCAATATCGGGCGTACAGATTTGCACACGCTACAACAATCTCCTGCCTTGCACGGCTTTCTTGGGCAGTAATTTCATCTGCCAGTGGCAAGTTTCAGCTTAATGTCTTAGATCATGATTTAGTTGAAACATTGTAATCATACCTATGATTCTCTGCGGAATAGATTCGCACAACTTCACCTCGACGTCGTCATACAAACCAAGCTTACGCCCAGTTCCTTCAAGAAAAGCACCAGTAGAAAATGTCTCGGACAAAGTCTGAAAGATATCGTCGAGGCAAAAGACCCACGCAAACACACACCTTCGACAACCACACTCAACGACTGGTTTTGCCAAGCTTTTCCCCTCTTTGGGGGGGAGCGGGGTTTTACTTTGGCTTCACTCCATACCTTTTGTCTCTGTCTGCTTGGTTTTGCAAGTGTATCTTGTTGTTTTTAAAGCTCTCTTTACCACTCAGCATCGACATCGATCGGTAGTCTACCCAGCAACTCGCCACTCAACTGTGTTTATGCCAGTTATCAAAGCCTACGACATGCTTGTGGAAATACCAGTACGTGAGGCCCGGAATGGCCTATCAGCGCAGTATCAGCAGGTTCCCTGAGATACACATTCCGTACAAGCTCTTTGAACCGACTATGATGGATAAAGAGCCGCTTCTCGGGCACCACTAGGACGAAGTACATGAAGCGGCCTTACGATGTCATCACCCTCCGCCCCCATGTTCCCACCAAGCCTCAAGATCGTCAGCGCGCCGTGTATGACCTAAGGAGTACTCACCTCCGGACCTCCAAAAGGTTCTGCCTTACTTTGTTTGGCGGTTGGGGTATTCCACTGCGATAACATCAATGAGACCCTGGACTAAGAATGAGCGAGGATTTTGTAAGTGGTGGTCGTCAGATGACGGGATGTGCAGGTCATTCTCTAGGAAGGGGGGCCAATTAATTTAGGCGGATAAATGGGGGGAAGGGGAAAGGGATGGTACATTTGACCGAGAGAAGGGCTCGGCGGACACATTGGGTTCACACCGCGGAGTATCGGGGAAAAATGGATCTTTGTCACACTCTAGTTAGAGTAAATACAATATGATTTAACAACAATAACAAGACCCACGCAATATACAGCCAATCTTCGTAACTCGGCTCTTTGATGGTCCATCTCCACTGTTCTATCCATTTCTGGCACAATGGTAGCAGCGTTGACGTACACTGGTATTCCTCACACACCCGTGCCAGCTCAACGAGGTGAGGAAACTGGATATCCACAGGTATCATTTCTACCTGTCCATGTAACGCATGAAACACAACAGCCAAAACCGTAGGATCATACACCTCATCGAATGCATATTTGGTATGATGTTCTCCGTCTAAAGGTATGACTCGCATCGTGCGCCTCCGAGTGTGATCTGCATATTCTGGCTTCGGTCCAAAGAGGTCTCGAAATACTGGAGATGCAGTACGCAGTGCATGGGAAGAAACTAAGAACGTTGCGTCGATAGGCGTGGAAGTTTTGTAACAAATTTCCATATCTCCATATCGACAAATCTCGACGTAGATTTCGTTGATCTTGGCAGATCCGACAACGGTATAAGGTCCGTTGAGGGGTGAGTTTCTAGATACATTCTTTCCATTCAATACTGCGTCCCACGCCATTTCTGTTGCTGGCAGGCAACTTTTCGAATATGACGTTAGCTTTAACCTAGCGATGCTATTTAAGCAAGCATCGAATTTCTTTGCCTGCTGATCTAGCGGTGGCATGCAATTGGAATGGCAATAGCCGCCAATCTGCATAGTACCGAGATCTTGGCGAATGGCGTTCAACAACTTTGTGAAGTCTCCTGCGATGCTTTCCAATGTTCTGCTTGTATCAACGGCTGCATTGTTATGATGCTTCTTCTTTTTCCTCTTCTTCCTCTTCTGCATCTTTTCCTTCATTTCAAACAGGCCCCCTTCCATATGTAAGGCCGCAAACACAATGTAGTCGCAGTACTTTTGGCCATGCTCACACTTCACTTTCCTCTTGTCGCTGTATTTATCGTACATGTTGCAACACACACGTACAAAATCTTCGCCGGCTTTTACACGCTGTAATCCCATGTCTCCTGCGATACCAACATTAGTCAATATACTTAGTTTTATAGTTTCAGATACCGTACGTGAAATGCCTTCCGGGAGGTGACTATGCATTTTCCTAACCGCGCCTTTCACCATGACACTGAACTCTCCATTCTTCTGTACTCCATTCCTTGCAAAAGCCTTCGTGATTTTCCCAAACAATTCCTGGTTCCCAAACAGATACGCAATAAACAACCAATCCTCATACCCAGACTCCAGCACAAGCTTTTCCAGTGGCAGCATCCAGGCCTTATTCCACGGACTCATTGCCGCCGCACAGTCGTAATAATCGCAGATGATAGCAATATTAAGAAGGTGTTCGAATTCAATGGTTTTCGGGATGTGTTCCGTCCGCCCATGAATGACATAGAGCACCACCGCCATCGCGGTTGAATCGAACCCTAAATCGTCACCGATAGGCATATTGTACAGAGAATCATCGGAAACCGAAGTAGCGGTAGCGACTTCCTGCAAACGGCGAAGCTCGATAGCCTCCACGAATCCGGAAGACGGTCCAAGACTAGCGCGGAAGATCGGAGAGGCACTACACAGTAGATGTGACGATACGAGATATGTCGCGTTGATGGTGGAGGTTTGTAGAGAGAGCTTAAGATCTCCGTAAGGGCAGATGGTGAGCTGTACTGCGGTCAGTTCAGTTTCGGTCATGTCTTTGGTGGGGGTGTGCGGTTGATGGTGATGAGGGAGATAGGTGACGTGATGCGGTATCGGCGATAAGCGCTGCGGAGTATATGAGGCTGAAAATGACGCAGTTGTAAGAATTGATTTAGACGAAATACATTCAAAATTACCTCTTAGAGTAATTTTTCTACATGCACATGCACGATAAGGCTTGGGACCCAAGCACGGTCGATCAGATATTGTTGACAGCCGCTCTTAGCATTGATAAGCCTGACAGATATCTACAGTCTCTCAAGATATCTGGCGTTTAGAGAAGATAATGTTAGACATTGGGCCCAATCAGTCGCTAAGGTTAAAAATAGATTTCGTAGTGGTATATATGCCCCCCTGGATCCGTTGGTTTCAACAAACCAGGCACCCAGAATGCAAACATTTCCCTCCAACAAAAACTGATACTGTGTGATTAAATGGTATCGATACAGGGTAGCTGCCGTACATTGAGTTGAACATATTTGTGGCTGTTGATTTGTGCTGGTTTATATGACGCTTAGCCCCTGGTCTAGTGGATGACACTAGATTTTGTGCCCAGTTATAAATGCCATTGAAGTTAGCACGGACTGTGCGAGACATCCCATGTGTTATTATCGGTGGTTATGATCGGTTAACAAACAGTACTCTCGATACAGGGTTTCGTTGCCGTGTAGTTCAAGGGTGGATAAGGCTGAAGGATGGGTAATAGGATACACTACAGTCCACTTCCAGTCAGGGTTTCCAATAGTCCAGGCGCAGGCCAGTCTTTTTGGGCCCAGAAACCTGGTCCAGGGTGATGCACGAGCTGGCACGCCTTGGGCCGGATCGAGTGTCTGTCGAACCCTAGCAGCGGCTGCCGCTGTGTTGCTGCGAGTTTTCACTCCCAAAATGACTTCAATAATCAAGGTACAATGCATCAAGATGGTTAGCAGCCACTTTACACCATAGCCGACCTCTGAGACCACTTGATGAGCTATATCACGCAACAGATGGGCAGTTTCTAGCTTACCAAGCCGTCACTCAGTGTTCTCAACCGTCCCGTCCGACATCATAGCCTGACGGGCAGGACGGCGCCAAGGCCGTCTCATCCTTACTCAAGACGGACAGAATGTCGGCTGTCATCCACCGTCATTGCGCGGTCACTGTATATCTTTACATGTAACATCGTATATACAGCAGAGCTTAATCTTTCGAGCAACGGAGTCTGACATGGTACGAATGGAACAGATGCTCACGGATCTTGCATCACGGTCACCGTAATTATACCGATTTTCATATGAGTTTTGTTATGTATACCAAGATCCATGGATATCGATAGATGACCACCGGGGACGGCTGAATTCACTGCCGTCTCTCGCATCATAGTCTCATCACTCGACATATTTGCAGACCCGTATATTACATATACAGGTCTCAGCCGGAGACGGAGATGTCTTGTATGGCCGGAGACGGTGATGTCTCGTATGGCCGGAGATGACTGTTGACTCTAGTATGAGCTGATAGCATTCAGCCGTACTGGTACGTTCATATATATACTGGCCTTGTGGCCCTCTTAGATTGATCACAATCAAGCTTCTCTAGCATCACTATTTCAACAGGTTATGAGCCCGGCGCCCACTACAATCTTTATTCCAAATACTCTATATCTATCTTACAATTGACAGCCTCAAAAACCCTAACCCACTCACAACCATCCCTACTCTTCAGCCGCAACACCATCACCATCTATCACCCTACATCGTCATGTTCCTAACCTCCTTAACTGTAAATATGACAAATGAAACATTTAAAACCGGTCACGGCTATGTGCCCAAGCTGACTGAAGATAACTACCCAGTCTGGAAGCGAAAGATCTGCCAAGTCCTCAGCGCCAAGGAAGCCTCCCAAATCGTCCCAGGTGTCGAACTCCTCCCTCTTGGAAACCGTGTAGCCCAAGCACTCTACAAGAACATTTGCATGACCGAGCCATTCAGATGATAGCATTGATACGCTTTCAATGCTGCAATCGACTCCATCCACTCTGCGACGATATCAACAACCCTGTGGAGATGTGGGAAGCACTCAGCGACCAACCTGACAATGCCTCAACAAAACTTGGCCGCACCCAAGTCATGTGGAAGTTCACCATCTCTCCACCATCACCAGAAGAAACGGTCACCGAGTACTTTAGCAATCTAATCGCCTTCAACAAGAAGCTAATCAGCACCACAGAAAATATCACCGATGACGCCATGAAGACACATATGGTCACCACCTGATCCAATTCATATGAAACTACCATCCAAATCCTTGAACAGTGGATCCCCTATCCCACGGCCCAGCAGTATATGGATGCGATCCGCAAATATGCCAAGCGAACAACAATGACAACAGAAATGAAAGATGCATGCACTAGAGCGGCCCTATCTTCCCGTGGTGGAAATTGTGGCTGTGGCCGTGGTGGACGAGGTGGCGGATTAGCAGGTGGACAAGGAAACGGACGCCAGAAGCACAAATGCTCATACTGCAAAATGGGCAATCATTCTGCCAAAGCATGCACAAAGAGAAGGCACGCTGAAATCGATGGAAACATCTCGAGGAACATCGAGCAGAAATGCTACCACTGCGGTCTCACAGGACACTTCAAGGCCGACTGCATCCACTTCAAAGGTGCCCGGTATCAACACAAAAAAGTCAACAAAGGCACAGCATCGGCAACACTTGCTCAAGCTGGAGATTGCGACCTGATCTGACTAGCTGGAAATGCAACAGCACTCACCGCAGCCTCCACTCTGGCTACATGGGTCATCGACTCCAGAGCATCTCACCACATGTGCACTGACCGCACCACATTCAACTCAATACAGAAACTTCATCAACCAATCGTCATTGACCTCAGAGATGAAAACCATATCACAGTAAGCCACCATGGACTCGTTAACGATTCACAGGAGTACGAAGTCAATGCTCACAACATGCCTACGGTCCGGCTCCCCCTTCTCTCCATCAATCAATTGTACACAGCTGGGTATGCATCCACGATTGGATGCAGCAAATGCACCACGACATCTCCATCGATCACCATCACCGGCAATCGGGTCAATAACCTGTATATCATATCTCCCGCAACTGCACTCACTTCAACAGTACCAAGCATGTCTACGAAGTCCCCTCCATGAAGGAGACAGAATAGAAGAAAAAGAGGATCAACAATCGCACACGCCACCAAGCCTACTACAAGCCCACTCCACAACGCCTCTCCAAGCGAAGCCAGCACCGTACCTCACAGTCCACCTACCACCGAATCTTCAAAGCCACTCACAATCTCACAATCATAACTGTGGCATTGGTGCCTAGCACACATTCATCCCACTGAGCTACGATCTCTCATTGATGGATATACAAAAGATGACTCAATGTGCACCACATGCATTCAGGCCAAGCACATGCAGAAGATCATCAAAGTCAGTACCAAGCGCACTACTAAGCCATTCGAACTCATACATTCGGACATGTGTGGACCATTGTCCATGCCCACCTCCGCTAGCCGTCACTACTATATCCTATCCATCAATGACTACACACAATACACCTCCATTTGCATCAGCAACAACTCTAGTTTCCGTCAGAAACAGCCAGGTGATCCGGACCGCTCTGATGGCTCTGACGGAACCTCGTACCCTCTGACAGAGATTTACACACTGCCCGTCGCCCAGGCGACGGGTTGCATTGCATAGCATCAGCAAAATGTATTTTAGTCACTGGAAGCCTCCAGGAGTGTCTGAGAGGATGTGGAGTGTAAACTTAGATGCGTCAATTTCAGGAGAGTATCAGACCCTAGGAGGGCATTCCTACCGGCCTTTAGAGTAACTGGGAGCGCCGGCGACATGTCTGGGAGCACCTTGAATCACAGTCATGTATTCAGTTTGTATTCTCATGTATGTATATCTGTATCTATATAGCTACCCTTTTACACACACTATATCTGGACTGGCTGCGGTCTGCCGAATATATATACCCCATCACCCTGTCCACCTCCATTACCCCTGTATCTCCGTACAACTGCCGTAGCTCCTTCAAGATGTACTTGATCGAGCGTGTTTGAGATGCACTTGGAGACGGAGATTGAGTGAACTCAGAGATGCACTTGGAGGCCGTGATTCAGCGAGTTTGGAGATGCACTTGGTGGCCATGATCGTGCGAACTTGCAGGCTGAAATCGAGCGAGTCTGGAGATACACTTGGAGGCCGTAATCGAGCGACTTTGGAGAAGCATTTGGAGGCCGTGATCGAGTGAGTTAGGAGATGCAGTTGGAGGCCGTGATCGAGCGAGTTTGGAGATGCACTTGGAGGCCGTGATCAAGCGAGTTTGGAGTTACACTTGGAGGCCGTGATCGAGCGAGATTGGACGAGTACTTGGAGGCGGCCGATGGATTGCGCGCCGGGACTCAATTCATCAGTTAGTTAACTCGCAACCGTCGGAATATGACAAGGTGACTATACGTTTGAAGCTCTTATGGAGAACTGGCTGGTGGCGGTCGATCGGTACGGAGGTACACCGGAAGCTGAAGCTACATTCAGGGGTCAACTCGAAATCGTGAGAATGAAGGGACGACGGACAATCTTAGGTGTATGCTATACTCGGTGTATGCTGCACTCAGTGTTAACTCATGATCATGGCATGGTGATATAGAGAGGGATGTATTAACTTTGTATTCTGTGATGATGGTAGAGTTGTGGACGAGAAAGAGAGGGATGGGGGATGAAGATGAGAATGATATGGAGGATACAAGCGGCTATGAGAAATCAGGAGTACGACTTGTCTGATTGGGTTAGGAAGACCTCGTATCGGTGTTATTACCCGCTAGATCGGGACTCGTACCTGCACTATCGGGGATGGTAAATTGAGTCGCACACGAAATGCTCTTAAGTCCCAGTCTCTCATAATGATTTCTCCCATCTCCTCTGATCTCTCTCTTTCTTGTGCTCAACTCCACCATCACCTAAGAACACGAAGTTAAGTCATCCCTCTCTAGCTGTCCATGCCATGATCATGACTTGACACCGAGTACAGCATACATCAAGTACAGCATCATCCCAAGATCCACAGTCTCCCGCTCCCAGCCAGTTTCCCATCTCTCGGCGGATGTTGTTGTACTCAACTCTCTACATTCCCACAATTGCAGGTTAACCAATGAATAGAGTCTCACCTGCCGTCATGCCTCCCTCGAAATCGACTGCGTCCAAGTACTCCTGCAATCTCGCTCGATCATAGCCTGCAAGTGCATCTCCAAACTCGCTCAATCACAGGCTCCCAGTGCATCTCTGAGTTCACGATCACGGCCTCAAAGTGCATCTCCAACCTTGCTTGATTACAGCTTCCAATTGCATCTCCAAACTTGCTCGATCACGGCCGCAAAGTGAATCTCCAAACTGGCTCGATCACAGCCTCAAATTTTATCACCAAACTCGCTCAATCATGGCCTCCAAGTGCATCTCTCAACTCGCTCGATCATGGCCTCCAAGTGCATCTCTCAACTCACTCGATCACGGCCTCCAAGTACATGGTTAATGAGGGACGGCGGGTGTATGGAGATACAGGGGTAACGGAGGTGGACTGAGAGACGGGGAGTCCATATTCGGGAGACCCCGGGGTAGATTGACATCATCTCATTTTCATCTCATCTGGATGCACGCAATTGCGTGGATTCTCACGGCCGGGTAGTGTCATATCTTCTCACTGTCCTCCTAGGCTCCTCGAGCTAGAACCGTTCTTTCTCACAAATTCCGTCGTGGCCAGATTGACCCTATGTATATATATAGAGATAGTTAAATAATGCATGCCATATTAAGACGTAGCGAATCTTGTGACTGTAACAAAGACGAATATGATAAACGAAATGCCTTGTGCTTATGGAACCCTAAGAACCAGTGCTTTGTGAATACAGCACCAAGTCTCCCGCAGAGCTGCGCAGCGGTCTCAGCTGCTCCAAAATTTGACTATCGTAATAGTCAAATCTCGTAGCGTCCTCAATGCACCTCCATAACTGCAGGTGCTTTCAGGAGCATCTGAGAATGCTTTTGCAGAGTCTGAGAAAGAAACGGCGAAACTGCGATCGGAGGGCGATGTGCAACGTGACTCGTGGTAATGACGCCGGGCGTGGAGTAATCCACCACCGGGGTGTCTCTGATGGCCCTGACGGAGCGCGTCCACTCTGACGGAGCCATTCCGCCCAGACGGAAATGTTTTTTGCTGAGGTGGGTCCTTTCCGGTAAGATGTCAAAAACATGCACCTCAGCCAATCAAACATTCCAGGCCCGAGTTGACTCCATGGGACACGAAGTAAAACGATTTCGGTGCGATGATGGCTGCAGAGAACATGCCATCATGGCCCTCCGGCTGCTGCTGTTGTTGTTTTGTTGTTTAATCATACTGTATTGACTCTAATTAGAGTATGACAGGACCCTGATATCCCCTCCCTCTGGCTGGTGCTTGCTGCTTGCAGTACAACATATGAACCATGCCCTCCCTACCCTGACCAAGAGAACGAAGTTGTGCAACGCATGATCCAGACCATCACTGAGAAAGCACGATCTATGATGAATGACTCCCAGGCGCCACTTGTAGTTTGGGGACAAGTAGTCCATACCGCAGTCTACCTCCACCAACAAACTCCAAACAAAGGTGTAACATGAAGAGATGACCGCAACAGCTATAAAGCACCATATCCAACTCCATACGAGATGCTGCATGCATTTGGCCAGCCCTATCACATCATTGATGGCGAGGCAATCGTGTACAAAGCCCCTCTTCATCTCCTTCGGCGATTTGGCTGCTACACCAGTCAACTTATCTCGCAGCCACAACATCATGGAGATTTCAGCCCAAGATCCAAGCCATGTATGATGATTGGTTACGTGCACGATTCGACTACACTTCGGAGGATATAGGATGCACCATTCCGAGTAGTAAGGTCACAGTCAGATATCACTTTCGACGAGAAGAGGAATGCTCACGCATCATGTCTACAAAGAGACCAAACAGACATCCTGGAACATCCAGAAGAGACGGAATATGTCAGGGAGATTGAAACAGGAGGAGGTGGACTTCTCCGTGGCAACGAAGGAACCAGTTGAACAGGTCAAGGCCAGGGAAGTGGTAATCATGACTGTACTGACAATGTTACAGACTTCATTCTGCCTGACGCTGTTAATCGTCGAAGTCTCCCTGCAAGTACTGGTGTGAGGTTACGTCTTCCTGACAAGTAGTATGCCCCACTGGTGTCCAGAGAAACAGTCGTCCACAATCGACATCTCCACCGCCAAATTAACAAAGCGCGCTGAACGGCGGCCATGACCAAGTAATCATGCCAACAACCATGCATGAATCGTATCACAAGTAGTCAGGTTATGGTCTCCGCAAATGCGCTAATCATCATGGCAAAGGCTGACGCATCGACATCCATCGACAGCGACCCATTCACATATGCCGAGGCCTTGGACAGCCCACAACGAGACCACTGGAAACCATCAATGGAAGAAGAATGCACATTGATCCTGCTCATTAACACATTCGCCACTATCAACTCCAAGGAAGCAAAGCAATTGTGAGTCCAGCCAATTGGCTCCAAATGGGTCGACAAGACAAAACACAATCCTGACGGCACCATACAATGCAAAGCACTCTGGGTAATTGAAGGGTACGAACAAAAGGACTTCGGAGAAACTAATGCCACTGTCGGAAAACTCACCACTCTTTGGTATCTCATCTCCCTGTTCGGAAAATATCACTGGAACATCGGTCCTTTGAATGTGGTCACTGCCTTTCTCAATCCCGAGGTCAATGACAATGGTATCTATATGACCCTGCCCAAAGGTCTCAACTCACCCGCGATCATTGTTCGACTATGAAAGGCACTTTACGGTCTCAACAAGCACCACGACTTTGACACAACAATATTAACACCTTCTTGTTCTGTCTGGAATCCACACAGGCCCAGGCCGACCCTCACCCTTATCTCTTTGGCAATTGTATTGCGATGCAATGGTCCGTCGACAACAGCTGAATGATGTACCCAAAAGACGCTACCAAAGCTGTGATCGGAGTTGAGGCCAGGCTCTCATAACCGTACAAGATGACCAATATCGGACGAGCACACCAATTCCTCAGCATCGAGATCAACTGTGAGGAACATGGTACCAGCATCAGTCTTGGCCAGAAGGCCTTCATCACCACTAATCTCAAACGATTCAACATACTGAATGCTCACAATATATCAACTCCAATGGATCTTAATGTGAAGCTAGATCTGGCCGAGAATTGGGGGGCAAACAAACTTAAAGATATCAAAGGCTGCCAGGCAATTGTTGGCTCATTGATGTACGCAGCACTTGCACCTCGGCCCGATATCTCATTCGCAGTCGCTGCACTTTCCCGATACAATTCCTCCCATTTCACCAGCCATCTCACCGCCGCCAAAAGAGTCCTCCAGTATCTCAAATCCACAGCCAACATTCGACTGCACATTAGTAGCAGCAGCAGCACTAACACCAATGATTGACTCACTAGCTACATGGACTCCGATTGGGCCAATAATAGTGCCGACCGCAACTCTCAACAAGGTAATGTATTCGTTCTCAGCAACGGAGCTGTCTCATGGCAGTCGCGAAAGCAAGATATCATCGCTATGTCAACTCTCAAATCCAAATACATCGCCTGCTCCAAGGGCTCCTGTGAAGCGAATTGGCTGCTCCAGCTCCACTGGGATATACACGGCAAAGACACATCACCACTCCCAATCAATTCCGACAATCAGGGTACACTTAGTGACATCTCAACTTGAATCATAATGCTCGCACGAAGCATATCGATGTTTGCTTTCAAAACAGTCGAGACCTGCATGCCCGCAAGATAGTTGACTACTCCTGTGTGCATACGAACGAGAATGTGGCGGATTTACTAATCGAGGCCTCGACGAAGGATAAGCACGAGAAATTCACAAAGCCGATGGGGCTGTGGTAATAGACGTCGATTTAAGGTTGTTTCACTTTTCTTTTGGGGATGCGGATTTCTTTGTTTCTTAATGGATGGCCATCCTCATGCTACAGCAGTACTCTTTCCCTGCTCACTTTCGCAGGGTTTTAAGGAGGCTGTTATGAGAATCACTTTGTTTCATTCTTTTGTTTCTTGCTCTACGGTGTATAACAAGAGGGGGAGTATTGCATATACAGGTCTCAGCCAGAGACGGAGATGTCTTGTATGGCCGGAGACGGAGATGTCTTGTATGACCGGAGACGGAGATGTCTCGTATGGCCGGAGACAGCGATGTCTCGTATGGCCGGAGATCACTGTTGACTCTGGTACGAGCAGATGGCATTCAGCCGTACTGGTACGTTCATATATATACTGGCCTTGTGGCCCTCTTAGATAGATCACAATCAAGCTTCTCTAGCATCATTATTTCAACACCGTACATCCCCTAGTCCGGGATATCCGTGCCCGTAAAGTCATAGTCAGAGATAGTCCACACCCCAGTCCTCCCGGGACGGACATTGGGAGCCCTGCTTCAAGTTGCATAAAATACTTTGCATAACACTAGAGCCACCTCCTTCGCTAAGCTTGGCCTAGCGCTGTCTGCCTTCAGAGATGTCAGCCGGGATCATCTAGCCGTCGGAATAATCGTTTCTCTAGGCTGCTACATGCTCTTCAGCAATCAGAGAAGGAACGAGTTATGATATTGGTTTGGAGATTACTTTACAAAAGGAATGATTACCGCAAAATAGGGTTAACGTTTGATTGTTCCGAACTAGTAGACCTTTCCATATTTCATATCTTGATAATTGATTGCCCCATCCTCCATGTTGAATACCAAGTCTGGATGGAGTTAGTACATTTCCAATAACTTAGTATCAACCAAACCTCATTATGTTCCAACAATCTTGGGGTCACCAATGTCATTTGCCTTGGGTGGGATGATTTGGGCAGAGACGTGGCCCCAGAAAGAAGCCCGGCGAAGGTCACGAATACGGTGATTCGGGGGAGGACGAATAAAAATGCACGATGCTCGACGGCAAAATTCGAGTTCCTCGGACATTACATGATACCCATAGTAATTGGCTCGATCAAAGTCATTATTACTTCCACATTTTGCATTGCGAGTCGAAACCAGCACCCCTTCACAACCACTACTCTCTTCACAACGATCACTACCATCACAACAATCACTATCTTCACAATGATCACTGAAACACCCCAATAGTCGAACCTGCCTCTCCCTCTCGTGTTGACAAAATTGACTGCCATGGTATCCTATTATATCCTGACTTCCGCTGATCGAACATAGCCAAAGTGAGCCGTGCAATATCGTCGAATATTTTCTGAACAGTCCGATCTGTGCGCTGTATGTTGCCAATGCAAATTGTATGGTCTCTGTTCCCCACTCTGGTAATGTTGGGTATTTTCTTCGCATCATTTAATACTTTGGTGATATCCCGAGTAACAGTGGTAAGGGGAATGTTGATTGGGATTTCAACGGCATCGCTACTTAACAGCTTGATTTCCTTGAACCCCCAATATAGCTCGGCGAACATCAAACGATCGCATAGCTTGCCCATGGGGGCATTCTGGAAGCGACGACAATTATTGGGCGTGGGGTTGCGACTCAGTGGGTTGGGATCGGAGGGGATGCGGTACCGTTCATACAGATTTCGGCAAGCTTCAGCTATATTTTGCCTGGCGCTACTCTCTTGTGCAACGATTCCATCTATGCGTGGTCTATGTCAACATAATATCCTCCACTGGGATGGTCAAAACGAGGTAAGCATACCTATAATCATTTGAGGAATATTTTCACCCAGTTCCTTGACGTCCTCTTCAGTTTCTAGAGTGGCATAACGACCATTGCCCTCGCAAAAAGCACCTGTAGAAAACCTCCCACTCAAAGTCTGAAAGATATCTTCGAGACCAAAAACCCACGCAATATATAACCAACCTCCATAACGTTCCTTTTCGATTGTCCATTTGTCCAACCAGTTTCGGCATAATGGTAACACAAATGAAGCACATTTGTAGTCCTCGCAGACCACTGCTAGTTCATAGAGGTATGAAAAATCAATTTCATCCGGTATCTTGTTGTGCAAGCCATGCAGCGCATAAAATGCCACGGCAACTACCGAAGGGTTGTAAGCCGTATCAATCACAAGTCTATATCGCTGCATAGTATCGTCGGTTGAACTTGAAAGTACATCTTGCGTTTTGTGCCAGAAGGAGTGTTCTGCAAATGCTGAGGTCGGTCCGAGAAGGTCTCGAAAAACCGGAGATGCCGTGCGTAAGACATGGGATGATACCAAGAACGTTGTGCCAACGGAATAGTAACCAATTTCAAGGTCCCCATATTGACAAATCTCAAGGTAGGTATCCTGAGGCCTAAATATTTCTCGGCTCCGGGGTATGCGATTTCTCCCCAACAGGCCGTGCCATGTCACATTTTTCTCATGCATCTTACTTTTTGCATATGATGAAAGGGTTAGGCTCGCAATTCCATCCAAGCATACATCGAACTCCTTTACTTGCTGATACGCCGGTTCAATGCAATTTCGATGGTAACTACCGAAAATCATGATATTGCCAAGATCTTGGTAAATCGTGTTCCACAAATTTGTGAAATCTCCAATGATGTTGTCTAATGTCCTGCTTGCATGAATTCCCGGCTGTTCATAGTGCATCTTCTTCTTATCTTCGAGCAGACCTAACCTTGCAAGTTCCATATGCAAGGACGTAAACACAATACTGTCGCAGTACTTGTGGAGGCGGTTGCACTTCACCGTGCTGTTGTCATGGTATGTATCGTACATCTGTTGACACACATGTATAACATCTTCGCCGGCCTTATCACGATTGGTTGCCATGTCACCTGCGATATCCACATCAGTATGCTTAGGATGGTTAACAAGGAGACTTACGTGTAATGCCTTCCGGGAGGTGGCTATGCATCTTCCTAACCTCGCCATTAACCATAACTCCGAACTCCCCATCCTCTGTTATAACCCCATCCCTGATAAAAGCCTTCGTGATTTTCCCAAACAATTCCTGGTTCCCAAATACATACGCAACAAACAACCAAGCCTCATATCCTGACACCAGTGCCAATTTTTCCAGCGGCTCCATCCAAGTCTTGATCCATGGACGCATCGCCACCACACAGTCGTAATAATCGCAAATGATAGCAATATCAAGAAGATTTCTAAATTCGATAGTTTCCGGTATGTGTTCCGTCCGCCCGTGAATAACGTAGAGAACTACCGCCATGGCGGTTGGATCGAACCCAAGATCGTCGCCGATGAGCATATTGTACAGAGAAACATCGGAAACCGAAGTAGTGGCAGCTTGCGAACGGCGAAGGTTGATGGCCTCCGCGAATCCGGAAGATGGACCAAGACTAACGCGGAAGACCGGGGAGGCGCTACAGAGTAGATGTGACGATACTAGATACGTCGCGTTGATGGCGGGGGTTTGTAGAGAGAGTTTTAGGTCTCCGTAAGGGCAGATTGTGAGCTGCACCGCGGTCGGTTCGGTTTCGCCCATGTCTATTGCGGGGAGTACGGGAATGGTGCTGAGTTTAGTTTCACCCATGTCTATTGCGGGGAGTACGGGAATGGTGCTGAGTTTGGTTTCGGCCATGTCTGTGCGGGGTGCGGGGTTGGCGGGGATGATGTTCAGCGGTATCAGCGATAAGCGCTGCGGGGTTTATGAGCCAGAAAATGACACAGCTGTAAGAATTAATTTAGATAGAATACAGTCATAACTACCTGTTAGAGTAACTTTTTACGTGCATATGCACGATAAGGCTTGGGACCCAAGCATGGTCAGAAACTTTGCTTTCACACAGCACAATGCTACGTGTAACGCCATCTACCAAACGTTGCCAAGTGTAACTTCACGATCATTCGTCCGGCAAACTACAGTATATGGCTTATCGGTTGAATATCTCAGTGTGTGCATGGAATTTTGCAAATGAATAGCATCGCAATATAGCACTTCATTGTTTTTGTTCTTTCAGTTTTTTATATCACTACCCATAAATAATCAGCACTAACAGCATATGCCACTGTTATCCAGACCTTACTGCAGATTAGCGGCAACCGTCACACTAAATGGGTGGATTCCAATGCCACTGACCACCTGTGTACATAGACAATGAAGTGGAAACCAAGTAATATGCCGTAACTCCTCAACAGATGATGGTCTTGATTTGCTTAGGTATTGGTTTGATGTTGTATAGGTGATGTTCTAGTCCATTCACGGAGGCGGTTCCTCCACGGAGTACCTAGTCAGTTCACAGAGGCCCACCTTCGGTGAACGAACCGTCCATTCACGGAGTCCATACCCCACCTCCGTGAACTGACTAGTTCGTTCACGGAGTCAGTCAAAATTCATAAATACTCTGCTCTGCACGTATGTATGTGCATGCACTGGAATGTACGTACACTCCGCTGGCTCTATCCAGCTGAATTCTAACAGCGCAACCGCGTACATTCAGTGCTGCGCAATGAGTACATTCATTAACCGCATACGTTCAATGCAGCGCAATCGAGTATATTTATCAATCGTGTACGTTCAGCACAGCGCAGTTGAGTACATTCTTCATAGCGCAACTGAGTGCATTCGATGGATTTGGTCGTACTAAACACATGGACCGCCATACATCTACCACCCCACACCAAATTCCGCCATTCAAAAAGGGTTGCCATCGAGAACTTTCTCTTCAGGAAGCTGCTCGTCTTCAGTCCCATGCTGAGCTCATTCAAGTACGTTGTAGGTGTAAAGGCAACAGTTCGTTGCAAGTGTTTCAAAGCAAATGCCGAGATGGTGATGCGCAGTGCATAAATACTGGACTTTCTGTTGCGCCATCAGGTACTTTCAATCTCGAACGAAACACAAGATCAGCTCCACCGGAGCCAAGTCACAATCTACAACGCCGTCGAGCCAATACAGAAGGAGATGCTTGCGTGGATACTGATCCCACATCTGCGGACTGCCAATGACAGCAGTCATTTGACAGGCCTGGATACTGAGGATGAGAAGGTTCTCGAGGAGGAAGGGGTCACTGGGGAGAAAGAGGAAGAGGAAGGGGGAGAGGGCAATGAGGAGGGAAGTGAGGAAGATGAGCCACTTTTAACGATAACATGGAGCACAGTGTAAGTGTAGTTGCATCAGGACATCCAAGAGGTATCCGATTGTAGGGATCATGATGATGTATAGATCATTTATAATTTTTCATTGACTCTGTGAATGAACTAGTCAGTCCACGGAGGTGGGGTACGGACTCCGTGAATGGACGGTTCGTTCACGGAACGTGGGCCTCCGTGAACTGACTAGGTACTCCGCGGAGGAACCGCCTCCGTGAATGGACTAGAACAGGTGATGTAGCCGTATGTACATACATAAAGCACCACCTTACAGATAAGAGCCCACGTGCTATAATGACCAGTTAACACTAGTTTCTTGGCATTCATGCTTATGTTTTTTTTTTTTTTTTTTTTTTTGATTATGTTCTCGTATGTTCTTAAACATGGGTGTCAGGGGAGGCAAATAAATCACGAGAACGTTAGATCTTTACCAATACAATGTACACATCGTCGATCCGAACTCGCATCACGGTATCTGCGTTTCTAACGTCCGCGACACTCACTAACAAAGCCCTGGAAGTTACGCCTTAAAAAGATAATGTTTTCTTGATTGGTATCATGCATAAATCAAATACCCAGACATTCAACAAGCTTAATGAAATAAATAACACAAAGCGCGCTCCACCTCAGTAGTATATACAACAAATCTCGCGGAGATGAGTTCGCCATACCGAATTCGATTAAGGCGCAACGATTATCGATCTAGACTCAAGTTATCCAGTTAGTATCAGTCTGACATGGTCGCAGTGGGCGGATATTTGTACCATGGTAGCCGGATAGTTCCGAAAAATTTGCACACATTTCTCTCACTTCAGCTCTCCACAGTGACAAATCAATGACGGAATTCTTTGTATACGGATTATCTTCCCCTAGCACGCGAGACTTAGTTCTTGCAGTTTGCTCCATCATCGTAATGGCTTTGACGATTTGACCTTGTGATTTGTACATTATGGCGAGATTGTTGGTGCAGGCCAATGTCCAAGGATGCTCTCGGCCAAACAATGTCATCGCCAGTTCCACCACCTGTGTCCCAAACTCCTCAGCCTCCTTCAACCGACCATGATTGAAGTATATTATAGCAATATTTTGAACGCTGTGCAATGTATATGGATGCCCTTGGCCAAATACCCTTTTGTTTGTTTCAACTGCTAGCATCGCAATCTCCTCAGCCTCGTTCCATCGCCCATGCTCTGAATATACACTGCTGAGATAAACGAGGCAACTCTGTGTGAGTGAATTCTCATAGCCAAACAGCTTCTTGGATGATTTAATCATATAAGTTAACAACTCTTCAGCCTCGTTCCACCGCTTTTGGCTGATGTAAGTTGCGGCCAGGACATACATGGCATGCAACGTTTTTGGATGTTCTTGGCCATATAATGCTGCGATTTGCTCTATCGCTTTTCTAGATAGCTCTTCAGAATCCTTCGATTTTCCATGGCGAAGAAACGCCATAGCTATCGTACTCATTGACAAAGCCCAGTCGTTCTGCGCGTCATATAATGCGAATAATTGTGCCTCCCCCTTCATATACTGCCAGCATGCTTGGATATGAAACATTATCTGCCTTTCGAATACCCAGTCTTCAGTTTTTCGGCTCTCTATGGCTTTTATGTGAGACATCGATTTGCCGATAAGATTCATTGCATCCAACAAGATTTTCTGTCGTTCCTGTACAGTAAGGCGGCCATATAGCCGCATGTGGATGACAGGATTTATGGAAAATGCATCGGATTGCAGCTCAACTAGTGAATACGAAGCCATCTTGTTGATCATCCACTCAACGGCGGAACCTGTGGCAGACAACATTAACTACTGTAAATGAAGGTTTGACCCATTGGTATGACTCACCATCCAACCCTAGCCCTCGGCGTATAAGTTCGTAGCGGATGTCTTCATTATGTACGAATGCACACATCTGTAAAACATTTGCCGCTTCTTCGTGCTCCATTTCGAAAGCCTCGAACGAGATCTCAAACGCGGCGATCACGCGGTCTTTATCTGTGACCATTGCCCCTGCCTGGTTGAACAATCTGTTGTGGTATATAGGCAGATATGCTTCAGTTGATAACCCGAAGTTTCGAACATAGGCCTCCGCTAGTTTAATTACGACTGCATTACCTTGAAGCATATGCATCAGAATCTCTAAGTTTGGGAGAGAAGTTAGCGGAGTAATTAATCGCGGATTATAGCAGTACTTACGAGTATGTGGCATATCCAATCCGGCACCAGGGGAAAGCACTGGGACCATCACCCCTACACTTCTTCGAGGGTTGACTCCAGTAACCACTGAATCCTCCCGGATGGCTGGAGATCGCTGATGTACCCGGGCTGTAAGGGAAACTGGAGACGGAGTCGCCCGCTCGACTTCCGTTGTGCCTGACCTAACCGAGACCGGGTAGGAGAGATGAGGACTAAACGCAAGATCTGGCAAATAAGATGGAGACCAAATATTCCATCCTTGATTACCCGTAGCACCGGATCGCATTGGCGGTGAAGATTGGATTTCAATGTGCTGAACTCGGTGTTCATTTGGAAGCTCGGGGCTTTTCTTAAGTGGTGGCCCTCCTATGGAGTTAGCTCTCTCGATCAATGACACAACTCTCGGTGGAGTTGGAGATTTATGTATGAGTCTGGAAGTGTTCGGCCGGGTTGAGGACGCACGGGACCATCGTGGACTGGGCCCCGGATGTCCGGTGTGGGACGGATTCCAGATATTCGCCCACTCCTGGACTACCGGAGGACTGAATGGGTGTCTCATTGGTGAGCCAGTTTCTGGTAGTGGTTGGTGGTCCGCGGAGCCCATTCTTTGTTTCAATAGTGTATTGCTCGGTGGAGACCATGCTTCCTCTATGACCATTGGAGAGGGAGACTCAGCTAATAGAGTGAAGGATAAGCGAGGACTAGGTTCAAGACTTTCTAAAAACGATGACGGCAACGTATCCGGTTCTTGGGTAGCCACAGGACCGCGTCTCCTGTTTTGGGAAGACACAATTTCCATATCCTCAAATCGCGGCTCACTAGACGCTTCGCGGTTGGGACCTAGAGGTGACTGATAAAACACAGGGCTCGGCGGAAGCATCGACCTCGCCATCGATGTTGCTCTGGCGTGCTGCTCAACTGCGAAGGATGGGTCGTTCCCCCCAGCGAACGTCATAACAACAGTGCCTATCGATGGAGTAATGGATCTAGGCGTAGCGGCATTACCTACCGAAGCCGGGGAGCGTGGTGTAATACATTCGACATGAGACGGAGTAGCTGCAACTGATCAGTCAAATAATATTCGTAATACTGCACAGATTTTCAAGTTTCGGACCGCTCAAAACATTATCGGCCATGACAGCTCCAGGGTTAGGGTTTTTGGTATTCCTTAAGTTTGGAATCCAAGAGGGTGGGGAACGTACAAGGGACTGAAGATTGAACAGATTCGATCAACTCGTTCTCGAACCTTTTCCGCGAGCGCTCTAACTTTTCTTTGCTAACGGGTTGTCCATGGAACTTCCACTCTGTGCGCTTGCCGTTGGCCTGACGTTGGTCCTGCTTCCGTATCATCGGGATGACCTTTCGCTTTCGTAGGGCTTTCTCGAATCCCCAGGCCTCCATTTTCTTCTTATATTGTTGAGTGCTAAATGCAATCACGTATTAGTTCTACCACAAGAGCAATCGAAGAGCCGGGCAGACGTACGTTGCTCGGAAGTGGCATTGCTGCTCCATAGTCCTACTAACTCCGGGGAGTGTCATTTTATCTATTAGATACAACTTCTTGATTGTTTCCTTATGTGTTTCCCATACTGTGGAACTGATTCCTTGCTGTGAGATTGGTGGACGAGGTGGTAGTGAATCCATGATAAAGGCCGAGGATTTGGTAGAGTACGGGAAAGGGCAGTAAACGGGCCAGTGTGTTGTAGATCAGAGTGAAGAAACTCAGGGTGGAACGAAGAACAGAAGGGATGGAGAAAGTAGAGTAAAGAAACCGATAGTCCGGGAGGATTTATGGAAGGGAAAACTCGATGGCATAGGGAGGTTTATATAAATTCTAGACAACAGAAAATCCCGTATCTGTCATACAAGCAAGGCTGAAGGCGTAACATAATCCCATAGATGTCATTGGTTTACAAAGGTTCCCGACATGGTGGGCAAGCCCCATGCAAATTTATTGGCCAACAAAGGTTCCGCGCATGTACCCACGTACTACCCTTGTCATGTTGCGAGCCAATCAACACGTTAGAGATGCAGTCAGCGTAGGCACGGAAATGTGATAATCCCAGGGATTCGTTGCAGTTTTGGCATGGAAAAAAATGGAAATGTGACCTGAGCCCAGTTACCCATGGTCGGCGTGACGTTGATGGGCTTAATTCGTCTGATAACCCGCGGGATAGGCTCTGTTGTTAGTACGGATAGCCAAATCGAGAATGTTCTAGCTTCATCGACATGCATACAACGAAGAATAAACACCGCTACCTCACCCTCCATGCGCAGTGAAAGCTATACGACGTTTACTCTAAGCAAGCGCGGAGGAGTGTGAGAAGACAAGACACGCGTTAGTTGCTTATGGATACATAATTTCAGACTATGACGAATCTTTCCCGCCTAAAGCTTCATCTGGTTTGGCACGATATTCGATACACCCGGGGAAGTGCTAGCCGCACCATGTGTGCGTAAGTTTCTCCGGCATACGGAAATCACCGCCATCATGTGATCACTCACAGCACGAGGAGGTGCTGGCTGAATGTCGGATAAACGTTTCGCCAAGTTATTAACGATAATAAAGGATGCTGCTCAAAATTGTATATCTTGTGTTCTTGCTAAAGGAGCAATTCTCCTGTTATTCGGATAACAGAAAGTCTAAGGCGATGGTCATTGAAGAGCTTCTTAACTGATCATGAGATGGAAGGGAGAAATGGATGTAGCCTCAATTAAGCAGACAAATGATCGGATCTATCTGAATCTTATCTAATCTTATCTACCATAATCCTCGTCATAAAATATTAAGTACCAATCATCTCTAATACAGTAGAGAGCGATAAAATAAAGAATAAAGATAGTATTTATGCTCACTTTGCATTCAACCGTTTGAATTCTGACCAGACCAGACGCTTAGCCTCCTAATCGTCATAGAGTGTACTTTTCTCGACCAGAAATATCCCCCAGGCGACAGACTATCCCACTCCAAACTCTAGAAACTCATTCACTTACACCTTATCGGTAAGTTACACGTCATAAAATCATATACTTCTTCATCCAATCCATTGCCTCTCCTCTCGCATTACCCGATCTTCTCACCACTCCCCGCCCAATCCCATCCACCTCCTGAAAGAAAACCCTCACCGCCTCCTGCCCCCCAACCCTCGTCGCCGCCACTCCCCTTCACCTTGGCCACACTCTTCGCCTCCCCCTCCAACAGCCTTCACCTCTTCCCCCTCTACGAAAAAGCCTACTCCCCACCACGTTGCTATCAACCACATTCTTCCCCCCTATTTCCTCTGCGCCCCATTGTATGTACAAGCAACAATGCCGCCACCCTACCCTTCTATATACAATATCACTTTTTGTCCTGTTCGGAAGCTAGGGCTTGCGGTGGGTATATATCCCACAGATGGTGAAGCCGATTATTACTAGGACTACGCCTAGGACGATAGGAGTGATCCCGAAGTGCCGACGGCGGGGAAGAGATGATGGGGGGTGGCAGTATCATAGTCCAGTGTCTTCACATTACCCGATCACGGTGGAGGGAGGGGCTCGTGGGCCCTTTGATGGGATGGAGTGGTGGATGGGATCCATTGTGGTGTGGCGCTGGGATAGCGATTGGGAGAGACTTGAGGTCGCTGTACTCGGGTTGGGATGCCTCACTGTTGTAGTCGGGCTGGGATAAATACGTTATCAGTCTCTCTATCTCACATAATTCAGGCAGAATGAAGCACCGGGGGGAGGGAGGGAAAGCACGTAGTGGTACCATTGTGAACATTACGTTACCGGGCCAGGGCTCGTGGGTTGTGCGGTAGAGAAGGGGGTAGGAGATACATTCCGGCGCGGTGCTGGGGGTGACTTGCAGGTCGGGGTAGTCGGTTCTCGGTAATAAATCAGTTCCCAGGTTAAGCTGGAGCTCGGGGTGCAACTGAGACGGAAGACCTGTAAGTTCCGGCTTTCGATCGACATGGCACTTCTGGGAAACTGCAGGGTTTGACCAAGGATTTTGGTGGTTTCGGGCCAAGCTGACAGCATCAAAGACAAGTCAGGACTGAGTTCATGATTGTGACCCTCCAAAGTTTGCTCTGGCCAGCTCCAGGCCTGGGTAGCCACGGAACTGAGGTGATTATTCAGTGAAGAATCAATTTCCGATTTATCATAACCGGACTCTCCACGGTGACCAATCGGGGATGACACATATTCAATGGTATATACACCCCATCACTGACATGCCACTAACACATCTGTTGGTATCCATTAACAATGTTGCGTTTAATGTCGATGTAACAGCGCTAGTTGAGGATGTATTGGGATCGGGCGAGGTAGTATCATCTCCAGAAGTTGATGATCGTGGCGTAACACATTCGACATCAGACGGTGTAGCTGCAACGAGTTAATCAAAGAGACTTATACTGCACATTTTTCTTTCATGTTTAGACCCGTAAACTCCCTGTGTAGGTTTGAACGCTTATGTTTACAGAGCTGGGATTTGAAGTGGCCAAATATTTAAAAATTCAGTAGGTAAGGTAGGCGGCTTACATGGGATCGGAGACATACAATGTTTAGCCAACTCTTTCTCGAACCGTTTCCGCGAGCGTTGTAGCTTTTCCTCGCTTACGGGTCGTCCGTGAAACTGCCATTCTGTCCGTTTGCCTTTTGCTTGGCGTTGGTCGTTCTTCCGTCTCATCGGAATAGCTTTTCGCTTCGGCAAAGCTTGTTCAAACCGCCAAGCTGCCATTTTTTTCTTATATTGCTGGATCCTGGATTGGAAGACATGTCTCAGTGAGGAGTTCTCGTGCTCTATATAGCAACAAATTGGAACATTATTTTCGTCGGCTAGATCTTCAAGAAAGAAAAAATTCAAAATTTCTAAATAGAAAGTTTAGATGGACAGAGAAGCAGGTACCCCCCCTCCATTCCAATTGGTGGAGTTGGTATTCTATCGGGGGTTCTATTCGGATTCAATAAAACCACGGGAAGTCCTCCAGTATCTCCTATACAACGATTTAGCATGATTTTTTGTTCGTACGTTGCACGGAAACCGTACTGCCGCTCCATAGTTATGGGAATATTTGCGAGTTTCAATCCATCACTCAGATAGAGTCTCCTGATTACTCCTTTGTGAGTTTCCCATACTGCGAGGTTAATTACTTGTTGTGAGTTGGGAGGACAAGATGGTTCTTAAACCATGATCGAAGGAGTTGTCGGCACCGGAGAAGGCCGGCGGACGGAGTACCGTGTACGGTGGAACAGAGAGAAGAAACTGATATGATGATATGAACTAGGCACCGGTCCGAATAAGGATCAAAGGTGCGAACCGACGGGAGGCAAATTTCGACGGGACGCCCTAGATTTAAACAGCTTTCAGCTAGACTACAACATCATCCCAACTAGTGAGGTTGCAAGTGTAACATGAATCCCGAATGCCATTAGCCGCAAAGGTTCCCGACATAGTGGGCAGCGCCTAATTCAAGTTAAGATGCTGCAAAGGTTCCGTGCAAGAACTCCAGAGCATCCTTGGATTTGACTTTCAGACCCATACAATCCAATCACATCTAGTCTAATCGCATTCATCTCTATCATAGTTGATGCTCATCTCTCATGCATATTCTTCTGTCTGCAATAATGATATCTCACAAACTGTCAAGCCAGATCTTAGGTTTCCATTGCGGTAACATCGAAGTTTCCAAGGTGCATCTAATCTAATCTCATTTATCTGTATCATAGTCGATGCTCATCTCTCATACATATTCATCCGTTTGGGACAATGATCTCTCGCATATTGTCAAGCCAGGGCTTAGGTATCCGTTGCGGTAGTATCGATGTTACTAGGGTGCAGAAAATGTATGCCCAATCGTTGCATCTCCCGCTAGGATGGCAGCCAAGACAGCTTACAAAAAATAGAATCCTGACTAGTCACAGACCGATAATTTATATCCTCTGGGTGCAGGAAGAGCCATTTAGCTAAGGGTTTGGCTTCACCGGAGAATAGGTATCACGGCAGAGATAGTGTGACTCCAAAGCCGAAATCATAGCCCTAACCTAACATTAGATACATAAATTAAGCTCTGCTATCGTTGTTGCGCGGTATACTGTAACGCATTGAAGTATATATCTTTCCCCCGTCTCTACAGAACAATTAATCACCTGAACGGCTATATAGGAACATCATAGACTACATACCTCTTTGATCTTATCTAGGACTAGTGAAATTGTAAGTGTATTACAAGCTGACTGCCGAATGCGAAGCAATGGGCTAACAGCACCAATCACCACAGTTAGCCATTCGTAGCTCATTGAAATTATCTGATCATGGTCATACTCCCATCGAATCCCAGCGCTTATCTAAAGCAGCCGTACCCTCTCGGATTGAATAAAGGCGGCGATATCTCTGCTATCCGGCAGCCCATTACAGCAATCTCAAAGTAGTGTTTGATCATGTCTGCCGCCCCAATACAAGTTCAATCGGAATCAATATCCAAACCGTCTCATAACATACCTAACATGAAGCGATCTTAGGTATTCCGCGGACTAGAGCCAGGGTATAGCTGCCATAAAAACAACAGGGGAGATATCTTGTAATATTGAGTAGAGCATTGTAATAGAACGAATGGGGAATGTTACTCCCGTTGAATTCCCACAAAACGGTGAAGATCACCATAGTACCTTGACTAGCATCCAGAACCTCGTCTCAATATACATGCACCTTGGTCAATGGGAGAAGGTTGAGGATCTGGGGGTACAGCTGGTAGGGAAGTTTGGAAGAGTTCTTGGTCATCTGCATCCAAATACCTTGACCAGCAGAATTACTGTTGCGTGGATATATCATCAGCAAGGGCGGTTGAAGGAGGCTGAAGACCTGGCAAACAACGTCATTCCACAGATGAACAAGGTACTCGGCCCAGACCACCCATATTCCGTAAATTGCTTTGTCAATCTTGCACATACCTACAAATCGCAAAATCGCTTGCACTCGGCTATTCGAACAATGACCAATGCCACCGCTCTTGTTTCTCGGAGGCTCGGCGGAGAACATCCTTCTACCATTAGCTCGAAGAAAACCTTGTTGGAATGGAAGGGTCAAACACGTAGGTATTTCATTTGAGTAGGTGTTGATATCTACTGTTGTGATCCGCATATGCTGACAGTGAAAATAAAGGACGCTATACGTTTTCAACTATGAATACCAAGACTTGATAAACCATCCAGTGAAGAGGCAGTTTGAGTGAGTAATTGCTACAACTAAGGATGATACATACTGCAATGTTCTTTTTATATACGAGTTATTGAAGGGCGTTTAAAGAGTTGTGTTGGTGCGCGGCGGAAAGTCTGAGGCGGCGATGGATGAGACCAACTGATGAGCCTAAATGGAGTTAGCATTGATAATCAATTCATCGTCCTGTGCTCGGATCTATCCAACTATTATCTAATCACATCTAACAATTGCACTTCTCTCTGCCAAAACGCAAGGACTGAAAAGCGATGTTAGCCACAGTGTGTTAGCATAAATTCAATAAATTCCATAACTTCACAGATTGATAAGCAGATAGCTAAGTACTTAAGTAACTAGAGAGCAAGTAGGAAGAGGAAGAGATTGAGGGAGAGGCTCCTTATAACCTAGACTATGAATAGACTAAAAAGAATGGGAAGGAGAGCTGAAACAACTTTATTATGGAAATGGAGATGGAGAAGAGCTGGAGATAAGTAAGGGGAGGAACTGTACAGTCATGTGGTGGAGGAGGAGGCTCGGGTCACATGACCAACCAAATGACTTTTCTCCAGCGTATCCTAAAGTTTCACTTCATCGTCGTCACATTGTTTTGTCTCTAACCTGCCATCATTACCGCTGGCAATGAGAAAAATGATAAGATCAATAACCGCTTAACGTTTAGCAGTTTTGTTTAGACGCTTAGACTCTTATCGTTGATGGACATAACTAGAATATATTTCTCCCAACAATTCATATCCTCCGGACGCCAATACAAGCGACTATCCTACTCCATACCCAGAAAGTTCATTCCCTCCGCACCTTAGTGGTAGCGTACAAATCAGAACATCATATACTTCGATCCCTTTCAACCAATCCACCACCTATCCTCCCGCATTACCCGATCTTGGTCCCCGCAATCGTCCAGTTCCCATCCCTATCGCCCGTAGCCTCCGCAATACTAGTCCCATTCCCGTCCACCTCCTGAAAGAAAACCCTCACTCTTCGCGTCCCCCCACGTCCCCGCCGTCTCCTGCACAACCTGCACCTCCCCGTCCGCCCCCGTCTCAAAAAAAACCTGCACCCCGCCCGTCCCACCCACCACGCTAATATCCGACACATTCTTGGCAGCCTGGTACACCATCTCCTCCGTCCCCCAACTCCCATTATACGTCCTAGCAACGACCCCGCCGCTCTCTCCCTCCATATACAGCCCCACGCTCTGCCCCGCCGCATCCGCCGTATAACTCGCAGCAAACCCACACCCAACCCTCGCCTTCACGTCCCCCTCCCGCTCCGCCCACTTCCCCTGCGTGTCCTGGCCCAGCGCAACGACATGCCCCCCCGTGACCTGGTAGAACACAATTGGGCTGCGCTGCTTCGTGGTGTCATCCTCCCACACGCTCGCCGCGAGTCGTCCCCCCGTCACCGGCGTGATGCTGCGGCTGCGGATCGTGCCGGGTGTCCAGATTCCGGTCATTAGCGTTGCGTCGGATAGGAAGTTGGGGGGGGAGATGTAGAAGATGTGGATGCGGTATGCGGGGTCTGTTGGGCCGGTGCCGCCGGAGCCGGTAGTGAATGCGAGGGCGGCGAGCGGGGTGAGGGGGACGGCGGTGAGTTCGTTGGGTAGGGGGACGGGGGAGTCCGGGGAGCCGAGGGAGAGGGAGAGGGAGAGGAGTGAGGAGTTGAGGGCTTGGTAGAAGAGGGA
>Ga0307515_10001708_pt1 | contig 48903 bp, 52 predicted proteins | sample 17_EM_MG_FD_194513 | JGI IMG/M metagenome (GOLD analysis project Ga0307515, IMG submission 194513) | Populus trichocarpa ectomycorrhiza microbial communities from riparian zone in the Pacific Northwest, United States - 17_EM | ecosystem: Host-associated > Plants > Roots > Unclassified | place... | reverse complement strand
ACCAAGTCACCCCTAAAGACACAGGAAAAGCCTCGAGGTGAAGAGAAACTCCGTGTTTGCAAAATCTCAGTATTGCCAGTTTAAATACGGTAGTAAAAGGTGATTATCACAGGCCTCGAGCCTGGTACTGGGTGTTTAGAGCACCGATTGAATTTTATTTCGAACCTGGCTGCTGGGTACCGGTGTTTCTACCATCGTGCTCAGTGGGATAAATTTCTTGCTAATCCAATGATTTTAATTAACATGTAGAACCTACACGCAGCCACATAGCTACTTACTTATGTAGGAAGTCAAAAATATCTGGCAGATTTCCATTGAAAACGTCTTGCACCACTATCCGAAGCACAACCACACAACACAACACAATCAAAGACGAATGCACTTTGTATCGCCTATGCCTTCTAGGCTTCATCATTGTAGAGAGGGTGGTGGATGGAACCACTTCCACGGACAGACAGCAAAGACAGCAATAGAAATTATATCCGCGGGGTCAAGAAATGCATCCGCTAGTATTATTGACTGCTTAAGTAAACTGCCGAGAAATTCGAAAAACCTTTTTTCATGAACGTCTGGAAATGAGAGCCGTCTCCGAAACATGCAATCGAGAGCCACCGCCTAAGCCGAATGCACGCAAAGAAACAGCAAAAAGGGTGATGACTGCAGGTTTCGAACCTGCTTTCTGGTGTTTTTTGCACCATGTCCAGCCAGATAAGTTTTTCGCTAAACCGATGGTTTTAATCATTAATAGGCCCAAAAACGAGAGCAGCCTCTAAAACTCCAGTTGAATGCCAAATTGTATCCGCAGATAGAATCGATTCCATCCTTGAACAACAAAAGGTTTTAGTTAGTTGCGGGGGTCTCACATCTTCATGTCAGTGGGCAGTGGTGGTAAGGATCATTGTTAGAAATATTGCGACAATCACAGGTTTCGAGCCTGCCCGCTTGAGTTTGTAGCACCAATAGAGCATTACAGATTTCGAGCCTAGGATGTTGATGTTTACAACACCAAATTGAATACTGCAGATTTCGAACCTACATGTGCTGGTGTTTCTGGCACCATTACCCAACTATCTAGGCTAGGCATACTTTCATATTAGAGTATAGTTCGATTTTGCTATAAACAAGATGGTATCCGGTATTGAAACACATATTAAAGAAAAGACACTTTTTGAGCCTTAAAACTTCGCCTTCAACTCTAGATGATCGTGAACCTTAAGACCCAATTCCTGGATCAGTTTCTCCGTCCTCTCAAGTCTCTTCGCATATACTTGGGCCCTGTACAAGAAATCGTTAGTCGGTTCACACCACCAACTCACTCGAGGAATACTAACAGCTCCTTATGTTTACTGCTCTCGATTCTACCCAGCTGGTTCATATGCACCTCGTCAGGTCCATCTGCAATCCTGAGAGTTCTCATCGACGCCCACATCCTCGCCAACGGGAAGTCCTGGCAAATACCAGCCGCACCATGTGCTTGGATAGCCCTATCGATGACACCCAGCGCCATACTTGGCACGTAGATCTTCGCCATAGCGATATCCTTCAACGCACCTTTCGCGTCGGAGCGATCGATCTTATCCGCAGCGTTGAGTACAAGTAACCTTCCTGCATCAATCTCAATTCGCGATCTTGCAATCCATTCCAGGATTGTCCCATGTTCCGAAAGCGACTTTCCAAATGTATTGCGCGAAGGGTCGTTGACACGGAGGAGGAGTAGTTCAAGAGCTACCGACGCGGCGCCGATGGAACGCATGCAGTGGTGAATTCTTCCGGGTCCGAGACGACCCTGGATGATTTCGAAGCCACGGCCTTCCCCAAGTAGGATATTTGATACGGGGACACGGACGTTCCTGAAGCTAACCTCGCAGTGGCCATGGGGGGCGTCATCGTAGCCAAAAACACTAAGCGCGCGCTCAATAGTGATACCGGGTGTATTGTAGGGCACCAAGATCACGGATTGCTGCTTGTATGGATTTGGGTTCGTGGCGTCAGTCTTCCCCATGACGAGATAGATCTTACACCTTGGATCACCGGCACCAGAGGACCACCACTTAGTGCCATTAAGCACATATTCATTTCCGTCACGCTTGATTTCAAGGTTGATATTCCTTGCATCAGAGGAGGCAGCGTAACGCTCGGTCATGACAAAAGCAGAGCGGATGTCACCATTCAGCAACGGCTGGAGCCATTGTGCCTTTTGCGCCTCGTTGCCGTATTTTGCTATGGTTTCCATGTTGCCAGTGTCGGGTGCCGAGCAATTCATGGCCTCGGAGGCGACATGACACCGGCCTAGTTGCTCTGCGATAAGTGCATACTCGAGGTTGGTGAGGGCGACGCCTTCGCGGTAGTGGATGTTAGACAGAAACAGATTCCATAGACCAAGCTTTTTGGCTTTGGCCTTGAGGGTGTCGATGATAGCAGGGTAAGAGTTCAGGAAGCGCTTTGATGGGTGGCTGGGGAGTTGCGCTTCGAGAACACGTTCTGCAGGTTGGCCTTAGTACGACGTTAGCTGCGACTACAGCGACCAATAAGAAGTTTATGTGGAGTTATTACACTCTTCCTCGATAAACGCAGCAACCTGTATTGTGGCAGTGGTTAGCTATGTATGGCTGTGAAGCTCGTCGTGGCACACCTTCGTTAACAACTCCTTAGTCCTCGGCGAGATCTTGTCCGCAACAAGAGGAGGGATATCTTGTAGTGTCATTATGTCTGTGGTATATTAACAAGGTTCGTGAGAGGATTCGAAGGGAATATGGGTGAATTGGGGGAGTGGCGGAGAGAAGACATCGTTTTGTATCTAGATGTTAAATCTTCACAGGGAAGTTGGGGAACCGAGGCAACCGAGCTCTCCCCGCAACGGCGGGTACGGGTATGGTTACCACACATCGGCGTGTTGTATGTACGTAGTTGAAGCGGAGCCTCCTTCAATTTCTGAAATCAGCAATATCAACCATTCGTCCAAATATATAGCTTTTCCTTAATAATAATTATAGCTAAGTATTTAGCAACAGTAATATCGACCAATTACCACCAGTTTCGTCAGAAATGTCTGTCATGATATTCAGCGAAGGTTACTGGTCTTGAGCTGTGGCTTTGTTGGTTGCAGAGGAAGTACTAAGGGTTGTTTAACCGAAAATATATTCATCACGTATCACTCGAGAAGATGATTCGACAAGCGGACCATTGAGTCTCTGGTCTAATATAATGAAAATATAGCCCTATCAATCACCATGTAGAGTCTTTTGTGTCTAGTGTGAATACGCATACGAACCAAGGTTATCCAATCAAACAAGCTTGCTACGAGACATGATGAAGACGCTAACTTTGCAAAAGGAATTCCGGAAGGAAGAAAAGCTCAAACTTAGTCTCTTTGGGCTTACGGTTATCTTAAGATTATTGAGGCCACTTGTCGATGGTCTCGGGGTTTGTAGTACTCACTCATGAGATATCTCGAGACAATAATCGGGCCAGCAGACTGATAGCAACCATAATGCAGAGATGGAAAGGAAATGGGTACGTGATATTGGTGTTGCTATGGGTGGATTTGATGAGAAGAATCACTAAGTTTTCCACTCAGTTACCTTCTATCCATCTAGAACAGTGCTTCACCAATTATCACATCTGTGCATTGCCTTGAGACAAATCTTCGAAACTTACCACCATCCACTAGTGTGAAAATACGAGACTCACTTGGCTGTTAAGACTCTTGTTCGTGGTTACAATTTTAGACCAATACCATGGCCCCGGACCGGGCGTTTTAAAGACTACTCCTGTTTTCAAATGTTTATAAAAGTTAACACTAAAGCAGGCTTTCACAACTGTATTATCTAGGTATAGATAATACATGGTAATGGTTAAATCATTGGGTTAGCAAGAAACCTATCTGGCTGAGCATGGTGCCAGAAACACTGGCGGGCAGGTTCGAAACCTGCAGTGTTTATATGGTGCCTAAAACACCAGGGGTCCAGGCTCGAAACCTGCGGTTACTACTATAATCTATTATTTTTACATATACCTGTATTGTCTCACACCCACCGCTAAGTCCGATGCTCGGTATCAACCTTCGTCTTATGCAGATCGATCGCAACATCTCAGGGCCAGTGATTCGCTGCGCCGAACAAACCATCCTATCCTAACTGTACCGAGATGAACAACAAACGTCACCGATCATCGGCTTCTCTGGTACATATCCTAAAAGTATCGTTCGAGGTTAGTTCACAAGCTAAAAAGTTCAGTCATTTGCCATTGAGCAGTACAGCAATAAAACAATGTACATTTTTAAGGCCCAATACTGTCTAACCTCCCAATACTGTCCCTCTTCTCATGCACCTCTCTCTCCTCAGCTTCATTACTAGTAACATCTCTATACAAAGTTATACCTAGACATCTAGAGTGATCATCTAAGACTGTATTAGCCGAGTGATAAATCAGAGTCTTAATCATAAAATCCTCAAGTATCACTTCATTTGTAGCTTATGTCATTTTACCTCAGTTTTTTCTCCAAGTTCGTTATTTAGCCCCTGTTCGCAAATAAAATCAGTCATTCTCAGACGATCATTCGTTGTTCATCTCTCGGTACAGTACACCCTGCCTCCCGAATGTTTTCTACCCACATATAGCACGATTTAAGTAGGGTATGTTTACATACAAAGAAATTAGGAAAACGAGCTGCTTCCTCGGACTGATAACTGAAATCTGGAGAATGGACCGCAAGGCTCAGGTGAAACAAGTTCATTGTCTCCAATCATTGATACAAACTCGTCGCTGCAGGGAAGGAGTTAGCGATAAAGCTACATAATAGAGTTTCATAATTCTAGAGTGATCGTCCATGTAACACTTCCGCCTCCCATTACACACCTCATCAGCTGCCGCCAGCTTTAGAAGGCAATTCTCGCATGACAGAACGACCTGCTCATGGGCTGGCAGCGAGTCTGCAGTTGGCTGGGTTGCTACTAACTACAATCGCATTGAAGCTGCATCTATCATAAAACCAAAGAAATTAGTTGTTCGCCGCAAGATACGCCTCTTCCTCGCCGCTATTAGCGCGCGTCAGTTCACTTTACACCTATCATAACCCGTTAGGTAGAGAGGAGGCTGTGGTTTGGCCTAAATATACCTGCGAACCCCATGCCGTCGGGATACTAGATATTCTTCAGTACATTCATGCACGAGCGCACGCCACAACCTCTCAACTCCGTCTAACCCCTCCGTACCACATGGAACGGCGGAACGGCGGCGATGGGTGCCTTTGCTCCGCTCGTCGACGATCACGAGCCTGGCGGCGCCGGCTTGGCTCCGCATCGACCACCCCGACATAACCGTGTCCGGCCGCAGCCCGCAAGCTCAACATCCCAAATCGTCCATGTGCTGCCTAGCTGCGAGATTAACCCACTATCGGCTGGCTGAGATCTCTCAAAACGGAATGAGCGTGTTATCTTCCTTAAACGCCATTCACTCACAGCCAGTCCAGAAATTGCCACAAACCTGATGGCTTGACAATGTCTCGGCCGACACAAAAGCCACCGCTCTCAATAACCAAATTGCAGTGGAATGACAGAGTGCTGCCTAACCGCGAGATTAAAGCTGAGAACTCTCAAAGCATTATCTCTTTCGCTTTAGAGTACGAGTCACTCATCTCCAATTTGCTCGCTGACATGACACTGATAACGGCACCGGCGCGGCGTAATAGCCCGAGACGGCAATGCTCAGCAGTGCATCATTGTACAACCATAGAATCTCGGACCTCTCATTCGATCCCCGGGAAATTGGTCTTTCTAATATTACGACCACTGACAGCGCCGTATCCTGTATAACATACTTCCATCGAGTGACTCACCATGTACACGGATACAAGGGTATATGGCGCGCGGTCACACAGGCACCCGACTTTTTTCCTCCATACAACGAGAAATGCCATGATCCTCGTCTTTCACCAAGCAGCAAATGTTTTCTGAGAAAAACTTCATAGAAGCATCTATGATGACCTATTATCACTGTCTTCTCTTTTGGAATTCCTCTCTATTGTTGTGGTGGAGATGTAGAACTTCTGCATTTTATAGGGTGCGACTTAAGGTACTTGTACCACCCAAGTCTTTGTTTCAGCCCTACCTCATTCCTCACCTCATCTTCATCTCGGCATCTTCACCTACTCTGGGTTCTCTCAAATATGTAAGCTGCCACCATTCTTTTTTCCATGAGGTGCACGATCCCCTTTCCCTCTAAGCCTCCTCCCCTGAAGAACATCTTCGGAAGGAAAAGTTTCTCAGTTTCACGATCCCGCTGGTGTGAAACACCCGCACGTCCGACGCAGGAACCGCAGACTATCCGTAAGCTATCAAGAAAAAAAGCTATGCAAGGTGACTGGCGGAATGTTTGGTGCATAGGATAGGAGAAAATGGGCGATTATGCACCATGCAAGCCACAACTCCAACAAATCCCACTATCCAGCGCCAATGCGGTTGTGGTCTCGAACAATGACGTGATGCATTAACAGTTAGTGGTAGTACCATACGCCAATTGCCCCACTAGCATTGTTTGGCGGTTCGGTTTCTTAGACTGTTGAGCTCCGCCAAGTTTCGTGGGTGAGCAAACACACGAGCCACATTCAATAAACATACGAGGACAATTCAGTGAAACAAATATCGATATATACTTTGAGTATTATTTCAATACCAGATATTGTTCAATTAACACACACATTTCAGAAACTACATACTTCTGGCTACTACTTCAAATATCCTCCCGGTATTAACTACTATCTCATACCTAAATGAATGACTCCGTAACGTTGCTCAAATGACCGTGTCCATGCATATCCATATCCATATACCCCGAACCCCATCTATGACAGGTAAAATGAATAGAAAACATTAAATACTAATTAATAGAATTAAAACAAACCCATAAACAGAGCGGCGACAGCTCCAGCCATTACCATGCTGACACCAGGAGCGCTGAGAGCTGAAACACCACCAGTGAACGTGGGCGCGGAGGGAGCAGTCGTCTTCGCAGGCGTAGAGGGCGTGTAGTTGGTCTCATTCTTGGCGGCGACAGTTGTGGGGGTATAAGCAGAAGGAACAGGGTAGACCTCGGCAGGCTTGGTGTAGGTGACAGCAGGAGGAGTGTAGACCTCAGCAGGCTTGGTGTAGGTGACAGCAGGAGGAGTGTAGACCTCAGCAGGCTTGGTGTATGTCTCGGCAGGCTTGATGTAAGTGACCACAGGGGGAACGACGACCTTGGTGTAGGTCTCCGCGGGCTTGGTGTACACGTAGGTCTCGCCAGGCTGGGTGTAGGTGACTGCTGGCTTGGTGTAGGTGACGGTGTGCGCAGGAGGAGTGTAGATCTCGGTGTAGGTCTCAGTCTCAGCAGGAGGGGTGACGGTGTAGACCTTAGTGACAGTCTCGGCAGGAGGAGTGTAGGTCTTGCAGATGGTCGAAGTGATGTAGTCGGTCTTGGTGATGGCGGTGGTGTAGGTGGTGCTGTCAGTGACGTAGGTGGTGGGGTAAGTGAGACAAGAGGTGAAGGTGGTCTCGTAAGTAGTGGTAGAGTACTTGGTGGTGGCATAAACCTTTGTCTCGTACTTAGTAGGAGGAGGGGCATAGGTGATGTTGGGAAGAGGGGCATAGGTTGTGGGACGAGGGGGAGGGGTGTAGACAGGAGGAGGAGGAGCATAAGTTGAGGTCTCGCACACAGTCGTAGTGTGAGTCTCCGTTGAGCTGGCGTAAGTGGTGTAAGTGGTACCCTCAGTGCTGCAAGTCGTAGGATAGGTGATGCAAGTCTCGTAAGTCTTAACATAGGTAGTTGTGTAGGTGCTGGAAGGATACTCCTCCTTGGGAGGAGTGTACACCGGGGTCTCTGCAGGCGGAGTGTAAGACGGAGTGGGGTGCTCCTCGGGAGGAGAAGGATACACCTCTGGTGGGGTGTAGTTTGTTGGAGGAGTGTATTTAGGCTCCTCGTACACCGGCGTAGGAGACGGCTTCACATATGTAGGCTCCTCGTACACTGGCGTAGGAGATGGCTTCACATATGCAGGCTCCTTTGGCTGCTCATAGGAGTCATAGGTTCCATAATCTTGTGCCCAAACCCCAAGGGCCAGAGAAAGCACCACTGCGAAACCCGAAGTCTTCATTGTATTGATATTTGTTGGAATGAATATGTCCTATCACACCATATTAGTCCTAATCTATTCAGTACAGATGCAAACAAAATACAAACCTTCAAAACCCCAAATACCAAAAGCGAATGTAGGTTTTGTTGTGTGGCCAAAAGGATGGATAGGCTTGCAACGAGTGAGTGATGGAAGAAACCCTTTATCAACGAGCGAGGGAACTGGGTTTGGTGAGGAAAGAAAGACAGGCGAGGTGGGAAGACGCAGGTTTATATCTGAATTATTTGCATGCAGAGAGAGGTGCGGGTGGTGGGAATGACCACAACAAACATCGATGCAGCTACAAGGCATGCCGGCCTACCATCCCCAATATGGCAGCAAAACTAAGTCAGTCTCGCGTGGGTATGGGTAATAAGGGAAGCGGGGATGAGGAATCTGAAAAATGCAGCGCCAATCATCCCGTACAACAACGGCACAGCCAGCAGTATCAGCATCTTCACACGCTATTGTACTAGTACATATGCACAGGTTACTTTGTCTTCTGCCCAGCTGCTAGTACCGCTCACTGTATCTCTACCAGCAGAAAGTTCTCAATGTTGTTATTTTGCAACGCTCCAGCATCAAAAAACAGGTTCTACGGGCAGCCAAAGAATAGCGCAAACAAGCCATATCGTTGTCATTCACCGCTACTCCGCCCAAATCCGAGATCCATACGAAGTGTCTATTATTACCATATATCGCTTGACGAAGTCCGAGTTCCGAGTACCCGATACCAATACGAGCATCAAAACTTTGCTGTTCTAGTCTTTCCAGGACAAAAAGCAAAAGGGGCTTCGGGCTGTCATAACGAGGCTTGTTCGTAGGAAACAACGGGAACGGCAAAGTACCCGAAACCTTTTCAAACAACATTTCTCCTAGGCCGCTCTCCTTTTCACAAAGGCTGAGAACCTCCCTCTCCTTCTCCTTGCATTTGCGCTCGGGTTCACTATTCGTCATGTCAGTGACTTCAATAGGCTTAGCGCTGAGGGCTTGCGGCTGCGCCTGCCCGCCAACCAACAAACCCAGTCATCAAGCCCCTTCCCCCAAAAAAATGCTGCATATCAAGCCGCCTTTCCATCCGCGGCTCACGTTCGGCTCGACTGCGTTTCAGGAACCGGACATCTTGAGAAGAAAACTTGGACAACTCCTCGAATCGGCATCTCAGGAAAACCAACCTCCTTTCACCGCCCACAACTACCCCGCACAGGTATTCAAGGCTGGTTTGCCAAATTGTACTCTACTCTACTTGGAGGCTGTAAATGCCTTCCTAGGTATCCAGGTACTTCCTGGCATGTACTTAAGTATGTAGCCGAGATTCTTGAAATCCTTGTGTAGTGGAACCACTGACACGAGGAACTTTGCATGTCACAGCTACTCGGTGTAACCATTTTCCCTACGAATATCACTGCGGGATGTATGTACGTAGGTAATAAAGTATTGTACTTTCGATATCACCTAACGCTTTCGAACTCGAGCTGCATGCAATCGAGAAGCCAGCGCAGCAGTAACGAAAGCCATCCAGGGTAAAATATCGGATGCTTCCTCCCATAGTATTGGTTGGCCGCGCTTGGCCATAGAAAAATAATAGCAATGAAAGAGATCCACATTTCAGTCATCATCGCCATCTGAATCACTGTTCCACCCATGCTGATACCCATCAACAATCTCATCCAAATCGTTCATGAGAGCCTCCCTCTCATCAACACCGACTCTCCATTGCACTACATTTTTAATTCCCTTAATCCTCTCCATAACTGCAGAGCTAGTAGCCAGCCGCGTGTCGATAGCGACATAATTCGTGCCGTGTGGGGTACTTTCTCCAATGGTAGGGAAGATTTGTGGGAAACTGTCCACCACCGGGAAGGCCATCGAGCTGGTTAACCTGCATTAAGGCATTTGAATCAGCACAAATTAAACCCGTCAGTGATTTACACACAAGCACTCAAGAGTGGTGCCATTGGCAATGATATCATCCCGACAAATCCCTCATAAATGAATGATGATAGACAAGAGCGAACAAGGCCATGCAGGCAAACCATCCTCTTTACAGGGGAGGTAGCTAGATCTTGCAAGAAGAAATTAAAGAACGTGATCTTGCTAAGTGCCTGGGAGTCCCACCTACTAATAATAGGACCATCTTGATCGCCAGTAGTGTCCGGGCGTTCCGGTTCGCCGCCCTCATCATCAAAGCCTCTCGAGACATTTATTTCTGCGAAAAGGTGGACTTTTTTCCTAGATTTCCGAGGTTTTGTGTCTTCATTTCCCCACGAACAGTCTATTCTAGCTTCTTTGGCGATCGAGCCTATTTTCGGCAGCCTCACGCGTTCATCGTCGTGGTCAGTGATTTCTTTATCAGATCCGCTAACAGACATAGATAACATCGCTATCTTTTGGCCGCCATTCATGTTCAGGAAAGACGCCAAATGATCCATTCTGTCAGTCCTACCAGACTTGTCATGCAACCGAGTTGGGAGTGTGCTAGTCTCTATCGCAGCAGAAAGAAGAGCACTGCTATGCCATTCGGAGGAAGGATCAATGACTAGATATCCGGGCAGTGTGGAAGGCGGGATCCGTAAAGGGATGTATATTGAAGTGAGGGAAACGATATTCGACAACGCCATCGCCAGGGCAACGGTTCTGGTGACTTGTTTATCCTATAGTCAATCCATGTCAGTTAATATGTCCAAAATAGCAGCACTGTTAGTCAAAGGCGATAGCCCATCAAGTTTGTTCTAACCGACCGGATGGGTTCGGAAGCTTAGGACAAAGAAAACTCGCCAAACTACGACAGGAACCAAATTTTACTTACTCTCACGACCCGCTCGCCTCTTTCTAGTCCCCAAGTACAAATTCCAACCTTTCCATATTCATCTCTGAGCTCCGCAATATATTGGCCAGCAAAACCAGCCCAGGCATCATCAGTCGAAGTCATGACTTGAATTCCTTGCATTTGGTCGCACTCCTCTGCGAACAACCGGAAGTCGCGGTCTATCAAGTCGTGCTCACGGTTCATGTCTCTGAATAGCTCCTGACCGAGGACATATCCCTCGAACGGCTGTATCCCGGAATTCAACTCATACTCGTTGATCTGTATCGAGGACCTGGGATGATAGTACAACCGATTAAAATCGCTCCAATATCGAACCGAGGCTGTGGTCAGAGGTGTCGGTGGAACAACTCCCTGTGGCGCCAACGGGGGGGTTCTAATTACCACGAAAACTCTGCTGATATAAGAATGGGGTACTGTCTTACTGCCTCTAGATCTTTCTGGTATTGAATTGCCTCGATAGTTTTCTCTCGTTGCGTTACTGTATCGTGATCCCTTGGGTCTACATTCAGCCAACAGTACCTAACACGCATCATGAGTGACATCTGGTGGAGAGGAATATACCAGAGGCCTTTGGGCATGCTACCTGTCTCCTCCTCAACTTCGTAGAGAGCATTTACCTTTCTCATGGTTCCAAAACCTCCTATCCCCAAGAACCCGCAATGTATCAGCCCTGCCATCCTTATTGTAGCCTCAGCGATGGACGGAGCCTAACAACCCTTCAAGTCGTATAACAGTGCCCGTGGGGTAAATGTCTCCGCTCCATTAGAACTGATACCGGGCCGGAAATGTACATTATGGTCGACAGCACTCGGTTGTGTAGTGACGGTTTCGTCATCGTAAGTAAAGTAAGATTCCTGATCCGGTCAGCTTCAGCTCCTCTCAGCCTCATCCGGTAATCAAATTTATACCTGAGTGTTCCAAAAGTGCGTGCCGACATAGTTTGCCTGATGCCCAAGCTGCAGCGTGATAATCTCGTGCATAATGTGCGCAAGACCTGCCAAAGTTTGTTGTTACCGTTTGCCGGTATATGCGAGGCCTGATGGGGAGATGTTTCGAGATACCTCAAAGTATGGGCTACTATGATGAGAGTGCTGTGCGTTCAAAAATAATATGCACTCTGTAGCATTTCCAATAGTGGGGCAATTTCTTGGCGTCGGCTCACGTGTTAAGCAGCCTTATATATGCATTGAGAATCACTCGGTTAGGATCGTGAGCTGCCGCAATCCGTTGGGCGAATGTAGTTGCCGACAGATAAACCCTGCACAGAACCCTGTACTCTCTACAATATTATGCCCTGATTCTTGTCTGCTGCAAGTGATATTGCAGAGCGGGACGACCCTCGTACGACGCTGTGCCACCCCCCAAAGGCAGAAGTTGGTGTGGGTTGATATTCAGGCAAGCATTCGGCTGTGCCGATATGAAAAAATACCTTGAGCACGTGCAAACCGCGAATTGCTGCTGTGTGTAACCTGTTCCCTCCCGAGGACAACTTTCGACGGCAGCTAGCATGTTTGTCCAGGTAGAACTGCACCTCGTATTGGGCGTTGAAAGCTTTAGCATCCTGTTCCTGATGCAAGCTTTTACTCCAACGTACCCTGGCAGTTACACCACATATCACTCCCTAAGAGCTGAAAACTTTGGAACGTCTGCACTCTACAGAAGATCAAACCTTAAGACGAGATATTGCGAGACAATCGCTGCCATTGACTGGAATGTGATGATTGGTGAAGTAAATGTGACCTACCACCATTTCTTTCTAGATCCGCATGGTGACGATGAAAAAGACGCCTTCTTTGCAAAGCAAACGGAGATCCGGCTTGGATACGTTCGATCCACGGCCAACCTGGAAATCTCGAGACCATTCTCGAAATTTGGGTACAGACATGCTCACCCACGGGGTGTCTTGTGATGACGCCCAGCCCCGTTCCGTGACCATTACTATACGTGATGCTCCGCCCGCAGAGCCAGAGACCTTCAGGCGATCACGCAGGCAGAAAGACGGGCGCAAGCGCGAAATGGGGACCATCCATCTATTGTGAAGAAGATTCAAGAAGATTGACATGGTAGAAGCATATGTAGAGTAGACAAGTTGGTCCTTCTCTGTCTGCTGGATACATGGGAAGTAGAAGCATATCTAGAGCAGACAAGTTGTCCCTTCTTTGCTCCGCGCTCTTGACCCGTAGAATGGAGGATGGGAATGGGAATGGGCATTCGTTTTTTCCGCGGTATTATCACGTGATTGCGCATTATGATGACTAATTGTTTCCTCTTTCTACTACGGACTTTGTCTGTTGCTATACCTTCAGTGCCTGAAGGTCATATTCTGCATGATGCGCGATCCGTTAGGCAGATCTGAGAGACCTCTTGCGAGTAGGATATCCAGCTGCGATCCCTAAAATCTAACGGTCCAGTGATAGCTTTCCATGCCTTAAATTAAATGTACATAGACTTGAAGGATATGCAGTCATCAGTCTCTGCATTCATGATCAGGGACATGCACATCATACACTTTAATTTATATCCACTGTCTCCCACGGGAGCTCGAGGTTAAAAACAGAACTTGTTTGGGTGGCCGACACTCGTATGATATGCCGGTGAGAATTTATGATTTATTAAGCGGTGGATGTGTATGTTCCGTACTGTAAATTCTCGAGGTTCAATAGTAATCCTTGTCATAATCCACCACGGCCGCTGGGGCCCTTGTTCACGGATGGAATTTTAATCCTATTGACTCGGATGTTCCGAAGATTGCTCTCGTTACTTACTACCAACGCGAATTTTCACAACAAACACCACCGAGCAGGTTCGAAACCTGTATTACTAGAAACATTTAACGAGCAGGTTCGAAACCTATATTACTGGAAACATTTAACGAGCAGGTTCAAAATCTGCCGTGGTATAAACACTCAAGATCTCAGGCCTGAAATCGAAACCTGTAGTTATCACTTTTTGTTCTTACATGCACTTGGCGTGTGTCGGCTAGATAGGCGTCGAGTGAGCGAATCTCCAATAACGCTTAACAACAGACTGATATGAAATGAAAGACCGCTTGACCGTCAAGTCTCTTATGATTCCATCTACTAAGTCAATTTTTAGTTTCATAGACCATAGTCTTTTATAGAAATTTTTACCAAAGCGGGCTTTTACAGCTATATTAATCAGCTATGATATTTAGATGTTCATGGTTGAAATCATCGAACCTAGTTGGCCGACCATGTTACTAGAAACACCAGCAAGCAGGTTCGAAACCTGCAATGTTTAATTGGTTCTAAACACCCCAAATCCGACTAGTCACTTCGGGCGATAACAACAACGCGACAGTGTTTGTTACTAAGTAGCTATAAACTCTACATATTCATAGTTGATATCATCGAACTAACAAGAAGCTTAGCCAGCTGAGAATGGTGCACGAAACACCAACAAGCAGGTTCGAAGACTGTAGTTGGTGCTATAGACACTCAAGTCCTAGGCTCGAAACCTGAGGTTATCTTTTCTGCTATTGTTTTTACATGCATAGTCGTTGGAAAAAATTCTAAGCGAGCAACAGCAAAACGTGCTTTCACAGCAGTTTTAGCTGAGGTAGCTGTGTTGATGGTTAAAAGTATCGAATTTACAACAAGCTTAGCCAAAGAGCATGGTGTGAGAAACTCCCAGCAAGCAGGCTCGAAACCTTCAAAGCTCACTTAGTGCTATAAACACCCAAGCCTAGGCCCAAAACCTGTGGTTATCATATTTGTACTGTAAATTCCCGAGCCTAAATAGCGGTCCTTATTAACGCCATACGTCGAGACCTGCTGGGCTGTTAAGACTCTTATTCATGAATATGATTCTAGCACGATATACCCAGAAGTTTTGGATACTACTTTCGCTCTCCTAAGCGTTTATGAAAAATTGACATCGAAGCAGGCAATCAGTTGTAAAACTAAATATAGTGATAGTTAAAATCATCCAATTAACAAGTGACCTATTAGCTTAGACTGCGCATGGTGCTAGAAAGTAGTCGAAAAACCTAGAAAGCAGGTTTGAAACCTGCAAATTGATACTGTAAACACCAATTGAAGTTTGTAGCTATCAATCTTGTTGATTCTTGCGCGACTCAGCCTTGTGTCAGACCGATTTGACAGTTTCTGAGCACAATCATCCCGCCGCTGTAGAACACTTACGGTGTTAGCTAACTACAAACAAATCATCGGATTAGCAAGGAATTTATCTAGTTGAGCATGGTTCTAGAACACCACCAAGCAGGTTCAAAACCCGCAGTGCAACAAAGACTCAATATTCCAGGCTCGAAACCTGCAATACTCACAACTGGTACTATAAACACCAAGCTCCAGGCTGGAAACCTGCGGTTACCACCTTGTACTACTTTGTGTGCACTCGAGTACTCGGCTTAGGTACTTATAATTCTGATAGGACAACCGTTTGACAGGTTCTGAGTGAGCGAATCTCCCATAATGTTTTAATCGCTGGTTGGGCCCGCTTGTCTATTAAGTCTTTCGTTCACGCATATAAATTTAATCCAATAGACCATTGTCATCGACCGGACGTTTATGAATAGTTTAACACCAAAACAACAGTATACTAGTATTAGCTTGCTATAAATTCGACATGGTAATGATTAAAATCATCAGATTAGCAAGAAACTTATCTGGCTGAGCATGGTGCGAGAAACACCCGACAAACAGGTTCGAAACCTGCAATGCTCATAATTGGTGCTATAAACGCCGGTATCCTAGGGTCGAAGACTGCAGCTTTCAGTGCTATAACACCAACGCTCCAGGCGCGAAACCTGCGCTATCACTTTTGCCCATGGGGTTGAGTAAGTGACTCATGAAGCTACCGACTTAACAGCAGGACGTCTGGTGCTGCCTGCTGAGCATAGTGTTGGAGACACTAGCAATGACGTTCGAAATCCGCAGGCTCTTGAGATTCGAACTTCATGTCGAGTGACAAGTAGTGTTTGATGAATCCGCTTAACCTAAAACGTTAAATGTACCACGTGAATGCGCGTAGTACAGCTGGTTCACTCCGCGTCTTCAAAGCCGGGTTGCCTACTTCCCTTTCTTTCATCACCCTACTCCTCCACAAAAAACCCACACGAACATACCTCAAACACACCATAGAATGGCTCCCACACCTTCAACCCCTCGTAAACGTCAAAACATCTCAGCGAATCAAGCAACAATCACTAGTTTCTTCAAGCCTGCCGCCGATCCCACACCAGCACTCCCTGCCGCCGTTCAGTCTGGTCTTCTTTCTGTCGGTATGCGTGTTCGCAAGTCTGTCCCCGAAGGCTATAAGAGCGGCACCTACGCTTTCAACAAACACCTGCCTTCCGTTGGCTCCGTGTTAACACTGACATCATTCGACACCGACCTGCCTTCCTCTCAGGAGAGCAATACCTCCTCAACCTCTCTCACCGACTCGCCTAGCAAGAAGCGCAGCTTTAACCATGATGAGGATACAACTACTCGGGAAACCAAGTACATGCCACAGCCACCTACCAGTATCTCGGCCTGGGCAAGGTCTGTCAAGGTTCCCACTGGTGCCGGAGCGATGGGCAAGAAGAAGCGGGCTTTTCACCAAGCCGTTTCCCGCAAGGACGTCAAAATGGCAGGTGCCGACGATTTCGGGGAGGCAGGTTTTCTGAGCCCCGTCGACAAGATGGAGGAATAACGGGGGGCATCGACAGCTCACTGGTTTTTGCGCTTTGTTGTGGAGATTAGCGCAATGTATCGTCATGGCAACCAGCGCACGGACCTCACCTTTCTCACCCTCCAGCACGAGTACTTGATCAGTCCATTGACGACAGGCAGTGTGTGTACTTTTACTTTATTTCGGTGTTGGTTTTGCCTTTCGATGAGTTACCGTTTTCTTCTTCGGCTTTGGGTCCTTGATCTGCGTTTCTTATTCTTTTTTGGGTTCTATTGGAGGTGTACTCTAGATACCTTTCGGCTGCTGAGAATTTCTGTGTTTCAATGGGTGATTTTCCGAGTTTTGATGGTTTCATACTCCCATATTCTATGTACACCAAAATAGCATGACATCAATGTTTTGAGGGAATCGTTACCCCTAGTCTATGTCTCTGAATATGTGCGTCATGAATCATCACCATCAAGATCAAATGCGGCTCTGCGCAAACTACCGCTAGCGACATGCAAGCTTTAAAAATATTTCGTTCCATCCGCCATCTCTTCTAGTCGTGTTACTCGACGATATCAGCCTTTCAATCCATGACAACCCCCATATACGGGGCTGGCGTATATAACTATGGCGTCTTCTCTTGCTTCTCAACTTGCAAAGATATCAGAAGCGTCTACGAACACTCTCAATACTCGCAAGCTCAAGGCAATCCATTCAACATCGTTAATCTTCGAACCCGCGCATGCCGCCACCCAAGATCTCGATACTATCTATTCAATCGCCCTCGAGGGATTCCAGGAACTGTGTCTTCTCGATGAGCGCTTCTATATGTTTGAACGTGGACTGTTCCGCGAGAGCAGTAAGGATGTGAACCGACTCTTACTGACCAAGGACGAGGTGAAGGAGTTGGACCAAAGCATCGAGGCATTCCTAGAGCTTGTTAGTGGACGGTTGTTGCTGAAGCCCGCAATGAAGGCGGTTGAGTGGCTGGTGAGGAGGTTTAGGTACTTAACTTCTGTCTCCCAGGAATTTGAGACGGAGAACTGATGGAAGCAGAGTTCACGATCAAAATACGACAGCGCTGTTATTGGCATTCCTTCCATACCACGCAAATGCAAGCCTGTTCCCTCAGGTTCTCTCTATTATCAAACCTGAAGATCTCTCCTCTGAACTAAAGTTCCTGCGACCATACCTCAACCCCGTCGCACCTGTTCCCCGCCATGTTATTACGCATACCCTTTCTCACCGCCGAGAAACTCTCGACTTGTTGGTCTCGTACGTCAACTCCGTCGTTAAGTCTCGCCGTGAAAGTCACCAGCTCCTCGCATTCTTTGCCATCGTATCCGCAGAGTCTATTGCACAGATGTGCGATGCCGCGCGCTCACCAACCAATACTGGTGTCACGGAAGAAACTGTTCTCCAGAAAGCGCTGCCAATTCTGGAGGCCACTTTCCGCGCAAAGAAGACACCCGAGTTTCAGATTGGAGGATACATGCTTGCTACTATTGTCGTGTCCAAGGTCCCAATGAAAGATGAGGCTCTGTTAGCCCTAATGGGGGGCATTGTTGCCGGCTGGAGTCCTGAGAGCATTTCTGCTGCGCTGGCTTGTTTGGCATTGATTGCACAAGCAAGAACCGGCGAGGTTGCGGGACACCTTCCTGATGTTGTGACGACGAAGTTGTTGACTATTGAGGATATCGTGAATAGACTGGAGGAGATGGGCAAGAAATACAGAGTGGATAACCTGGTTGTTGGATTATCTAATGGTATCTTGGATAGAATGGGGGAGACATATGGGCCCAAGGAGCTGGGTTATGTTGTTAGGCTTCTTGAGGAATCAAAACTCACGCCTAAGGGGAAGAAAGCCATTCTCTCACATGTGGTGTCCGTTGCGCAAAACTTGCACGGTTTCGAGAACAAGCCTGAGGCAGAAGAAGCGGTTAGAGATGCTTTGGCGACCTCACTCGTGGAGTGGTCCGAGCAGGGTACCAAGAAAATTGGCAAGATACTGCAACTCGTCTTTGAAGAGAATAAGGTCGACGTCGAGATGCTTGAGCTAGCACTTCGCACCGTCATTCATAGACCTGCACTTCCATCAACGATCAAGCCGCACGCCATCGAAGCAGCCCCCGCAAAGGAAACGGTCTCCCTCGAACAGCTTTTGGAGACGATCCCAGAAGTAGGTAAAACGGTTTCATTCCTTGAGCCACGGAAAATAGAAAACAGGAAGCTGTTTGAACACCTCCAACAGATATTCCTCCTTGCTATTCGGAAATCTGACGGCATTCAAACGGTTTTGGCCCACGGCATTTTCACGGGCAGGAAGAATACCGATGCCTTCACCATCTCACTTTTTGCGAAGGTTTGGACTCTCACAACGAACCCTGTTATTGCCCGGGCCGTAGCCATCAAGCAGGTAGTCAAGATCATCAAGGCAAACTCGAAGGCAAAGATCGACTATCAGGCCATCATTCCTCTCGCTTTGGCTGCATTGGCCGATCCTACAGAGCGAGTTCGCCGTGAGGCTACAAGCCTGATTGCAGCACTGCTAGGAGTGTACGAGCAACTCAATGAAGCAGGGTCATCTACGAAGAAGAGAAAATCCAAGGGAGGAGATTTACTCGCATACTGGGGCTTGGACTCTACTTACGGTTCTGGAGTAGAGACTGAGAATCTCAAAGTCCTCGATGCTGCGGATGCCCGTAAGTTTTTGGTGGTTGTTATCGCGAGGGGACTACAGGAATGTGTTCTTGACGCTGCCTATATCGGCAATGTCATCGAGAATGTGCTCAGCTCCTCCAATAGAGGGCAAAAGGATGGAAAGCTGAAGTCTTCTGTCAAGACTAATGTTTTATCTTTCTTATCCAGTCACGCCGTCAACATACCCAGCCTGTCTATTCAGCTCAGGCTGCTTACAATGCTCAACAAGATTTCAAATGGCCCTAGTTCGAGAACCGACTTCCTCCTTCCTGCTTTACAAGAGTGGATCGCACGCCCGCTGGAGCAAAATACCAAAGCCTGCGAAGAGGCTCGCATTGACATCTACGAGGTTGAGGAACAAATGGCAGCTGTTGTTGAAGGGCAGGAAGGAATGGCTGATTTCGTATCCATCCTTAGTACAGATATGGGAGGTGAAGGCATGGTGTCTGCTGTGGCAAAGCGCGTGATTGCTGTCTGGAATTCCCTTGAGCACGATGCGAAGGTTAAACTCGCCGCACAGTTGCTCCAGCTCAGACTCAAGGATACTGAGCAGAAATACGTCGGAAGCTCAGAGTCTATTGAAATCCTGCGTAGTGTGAAGCTGCCAACCGCGGCATTCCAACTGTTCTTGGAAGAGGCAAGAGCTGATCTTAAGTCATCTCTGGGATTGAGTACTGCCGCGCAGCCAAAGAGACGAAGAGTATCGGCTCCTGGAGTCGTCAGTCCAGACAAGGAAGATAAAATCGCCGCCGCCGTACGCAGGGTTACGATTGTCGCCGAGATCTTGGAGGGCCAGGAACCACGGAATCATTCTTCGGTTTTAACGACTCTATTTAGTGTACTCGGAGATCTTGGTAGTGTCGAGTTCTCTGGGATTACCTATTTGCAGAGTATCTTGCTTTCTTGCACAAGGGATATCATCAAGGGCTATAAGGTACTTTCATTTTCTCGCGCATGATATACAAGGCTGATTGTTTGAATCAGGCTTCCGGAGCAGGTCTCGAATCTTCCAATGTTGTTCGCGCCGATGTTCTCGTCTCTTGCATCCGCTCGACAACCTCCCCGCAAGTCCAAAACAGTGCTCTTCTTCTCCTGTCCAACCTTGCAGATATCGCCCCCGACACTGTGAAGCACAGCGTGATGCCTATATTCACTTTCATGGGTGCCAATACTCTTCGTCAAGACGACGAATACTCTGCACATGTCATTGAGCAAACTGTTCAGCGTGTCATCCCACCGCTCGTTAAGTCTCTCCAGGAACAGGGTGGAAGTCTCATTGCGGCAGGAGCAGAACTCGTATCAACCTTTGTGACTAGTTACAAGCACGTTCCTGTACACCGACGTCTGCGGTTGTTCCAGGCTTTGACTGAGACCCTTGGCCCAGCAGATTTCCTGTGTCCAATTGTTGCCAAACTGGCGAGTAAGTATGCCGTCGGAGAAGGTGAAGCGGAAGTGAAGGATTTCGTTTCCATGCTTGCTGGTGGCTTTAGCGCCGAGGTACAGATGGGAAGCGTTGTCAAATACTTGAGCACCATCAAAGATGTATTAAGCCCACAGCAAACCGGCGATGCGAAAATCCTCTTTGGATCTGAAGAAGATGGCCGTGACGTACCCTCTCAAGAAATGGCCAGACGTCTTCTCGCCGTCCTAAAGGCGTTTTTGGTCTCGGAGCGTCTGAAGGCACGAGTTGCAAAGAGTCTCAAGACTAGCCGTGAAGATGCCGCAAATTTGCGCGCCTTCTTTTCGCAAGCGATGGAACAGACTATGGCTCTTGGGGACGAATATGTATCCAACAAATCCATCTCGAGGGAAGTCTCAGAAGTTATGTCTCAACTCCTTGAGCTTCTCTCTGTTATCGAGTTTGTCAACGTCATTGAAAGTCTCATCTCTCGCACTGGTTCTCCATTCCGCAGCTCTGCCCTCACAACATTTAAGAATCGTGTCGTGGCCGAATACCGGACGGATGCTGCATCAAGAAGTGCAATCCTCACATTAACCCCTAAGATTGCCGATATCATCACTTCCCAAGAAGCGCCAAATGAACTTAAGGCGGATGCATTGCTATGCATCCAGGCTGTCACAATTAAGTTTGGAAAGCAGGAGCAGGGTGTTATTTCATCCCTCACCGACGCTGTTATTGGAGCTGGTGGGCTCAAGAATGCCGACAGTGGACTCCGCGTTTTGGCGTTGGTGTGTTTGACCTCGATGACCACTGTACTTGGTGGCCGCATCGTCCCGGTACTGCCAAAGACTGTACCGACTGCCATCGAATACCTTCAAGCTGCCGTTCACAGCGAGGACGCATCCGTCGAGGTGGGCCTGGTTCACAATGCCGTCTTCAAGTATTTTGAGGAATTGGTAAAGACTGTACCCAGCTTCATGACAAGTTACTTCGCCAAAATTCTACCCCTTGCGGCTGCTGCCTGGGACAAGGATGACCTCGATGAGGGCATTGCGTGTGCTGTCCGACGTAACTTCCTTCTCGCTGTCGCGACAAAGGTAGAACTCAGGACGGTTGTGGGTACAGTTACAAGAGCGTGGAAGGCTAGCTGCAAATATGGTGGTGAACCAGTTGAGGATTTGGTGGAGACTGTACACAAGGCTGTTTTGAATGCGTCCAAAGCTACGGTACAAAAGTGCGGCCAGGTGTTGTTGCACTTCTTCCTCTTTGCGCTGGATCTTCGCCGCGAGCCAGAGGTTGAGGATGTCGATGATCTCGAAAACCTCGTGCTGAAGGTATGCTTGGACATGGTTTACAAGCTCAGCGACTCCATCTTCAAACCCATGTTTTTGCGCTTGGTGGAATGGGGCACCGAGGACCTTCGTTCAAGTGGTGATGAAGACGGAAAATGGACTCGTGTTGGGGTGGTCTGGAAGCTGATGGAGACGCTGAGCAAGAATCTCAAGGTTTGTTTTGCCCCTTCCTTCCTTCTCAGATAACGCTGATGGGAAATTACATAGTCACTGATAACCGGTTACCACACCTCTGTCCTCCCCTCCGCCATCTCCACCCTCACCACTCCTCCCAGCACCCAAGCACACACCTTTGCTACTACCGCTATACTCGGCGCCCTCCACCTCGGTATCCTCTCGGACACCACCGACTTCTGGCAAAGCCCTACACATTTCGACCCGCTCCTTCCAGCGCTATTGGTGGTTCTACCCAGCCAGTCCGAGCTTGCAATTCCTTGTCTCAGTGAGCTTGCGGCAGCTGCGCAGAGCGAGGAACACAGCAAGGCAATTAACTCGGGGGTGTTGATGATGATGAGGGATGAAGCGCCGGAGACGCGGCTGGCGGCAATCAGGGCGATGATGGGATTGTATGCGAGACTGGGAGAGGACTGGTTGGGACTGCTGCCGGAGACGGTGCCGTTTATTGCAGAATTGCTGGAGGATGATGAGGAAACGGTTGAGAGAGAGTGCCAGCGGTTGATTAAGAAAATTGAGGAGTTTTTGGGAGAGGGAGAGTTGCAGGGGATGTTGACATAGAAAGGGTGGTAGTGGGATATGAGGAAAAGTTTTTTGCTTTGGAAATATGTACAATACCTGAGATATGATTATGATGATTTAGTGTTCGGCACGAGACAAGATATCCCGGGACTTGAACCCGGGCCCCACGACTTCTTTCGCCACGGGACGAGATATCTCGAGTCCATTTCCTGGTAGGTCCCGAGTCAACTCGGGACTGAGAGTAGTGTCTCATGACTGATCCTTTACAACCTAGAGGGAGAGATCGAGGATATTCCTCTGTGGTTTCCGTCCTTCTCATTGTCAACTATATACCCCAGGCCTACCTGTCGCTGTAGACATTATAGGTGATATACTATTAAAAAAGTGTAACTGGTTTGTAGACTACCTAGTAAGGGCTATTCTCTTGGTAAAGAACTGGCTCGGAGTTACTAGAATTTCATGCATGGGAGATGAAGGATGAAGAAGTAGCTGCAGCAGGAGATTGGGTTGATCAAGAGGGTAGGGTAGTAGTTGAGAATGAGCAAGAAGTGACACTGTAGATTGAGCATTCAGATGTATATAGATTGACAAGATATCCCGGGCCTACCGCCGGAACTTTACTTAAAGTCCTGGGACCACGAGATTGAATGGACGGCGAGACGAGGCGTCCCGAGCTCCGCTGAAGTCTCGTCTCATCTCAAGCTACCGGGGTCTTGTAAGGCCGTGTTTCCCACCCTACTCTAGAGCGCTCGGTCACGCTATCTCACTACATCGTCTGCTTGTCCGTTATGACTGCGGTTCGGTTACCAGAAGCCATCATTTGGGCATAAAACCAGTCATTTCCAGACCTTTATCCTTCTAGACGCAGCAGATTGTTTATGTCAAGTGTGCGGCCTACAGTGACCCCGCACATTGTTTACGCATGTTCGTTGCAGTTGCATCGAAGCCCATCACGTGTCAAACATCAGTTGGGCGCTAGTTGCAGCTCCCACAATGCACCCAATCAACAGCCGCATATGCCGACGAAGCTTTTCAAGGCTGCTTCGTATCTCTCCAGCCAACCCTCTCCAGCCAGCAAACCGTTGCAGCTATAGCCTGCCTTCCCGATACCTCTTCGGGGTCTCCCCGCCGTGGTTCCCGACCGACACTTTACTAAATTCCCGCACACAACTTTATCACTGCCCCAATTGTTTCCCTGCCGAGAACTAAACGATATGCCTCGCCAACAATCGCTGTACCTCGACCTCGGCGCTGTGGCCGGGGCGCACGAAGAGCTACCTCCTCTCGCCGCACTGTTTCTAATCCACTTCGATACGAAGAAGGGATACACAATTGAGTGGGCGCGGACTGCCGACGGCGGTGCGTTTTACCCCCGCACTACCCTACATATATAGCCAGCTAACCAACGAACGATAGTGGATCTGGATGGCGTCGAGTTCAAGAGCCTGCCCTCGGGATTGCACAATCTTCAGGAAGACCTGGTGTACTTCGTCCACGGACCGTATGCGGGTGTCAGCGCGTTCCTGAACGTTAAGGCGGGAGAGGAGGAACGAGGCGCGTTGATGGTGAGTGCGGGTGTGTTGGTGCCTTTGAGTTATGGACGCCTGGGGAGGAGCTGGCGACATGCCCAGAATTTGAAGGAGCTGGCTAGGTACGTTATCGCCTTTACTGGGAGAGAAGTGCTGATGGAATGGGATATAGACGGTATACAACAGATCCCACAACACACAAACCTTTCGAAGACTACTACGAGGAATTCAGGCCCCGCGATGACATCGAAGATGCACAAAGCCCCACCAGTGATCCAAAGAAACATGCACGATCTCGCTCCGTGTCTGAGACCCGTGCATTCGTGGTGCCAGGTCAGACGCTGTCTCAGTTCCACCCCGCGCTGTCACTCGGTGAATTCATGGATACGTTTGGACCGCTGGTGTTCCCCATCTACCGCGCTGCGTTAGCTAGGAAGCGGATTCTTCTCGTCGGACATGCACCCGTCGAGATGGCATGCAACTTTGTCTACGATATTTCTATCCTCTCGAATATCCCGCTCTCGGTCGCGGGTCTTATACCCACAGAATCTTCGCGGCTGAAGCCACTGTTCAACATTGGAGTCCACGATATCCCGCTGCTCGAAGAAGAGGCGAAGATCCGCGCAGAAACGACGAACCCTCCTGACGCAGAGCATGGAGCGTGGGTTGCATGCACCACCGATGAAATCCTCAGTATGAAGCGGAACCTCTGGGACGTCATCATCTACCTCCCGCCACTGCACACGAAGCAAGCAAAGGAGAAAGTCTGGCCGACGGTAGAAACAAACCTGGGAAGCCCCATCAAAGCCACGCAACGGGACCTGCGACGGTTCCGCGCTTTGGTCAAGAGCCTCAAGAACCGGTACCGCCGGAAAGTGTCGCTATTTCTAGACACTGAAGACGACGACGCAGGGCAACCGATTATCTGTGCCCCCGGCGAAGTGGATACCGAGGTGGAGGAACCAGCCAACATCGAGGGCGTCTGCGAGAAACTCACATGGAAGGAAATTGCGTACTCGGGATTCATGTGGTGGGCTTCGGCGGGAGAGAAGCAACTCAATGACGCAGAAGCAGAGGATGGAAGACTACTCCTCGATACACATTTCACGTACACGCCCACTGTTGCGGCTGATTACAACGCCTGGTCAGACAACGATAACTCCGATGATGCATCACCACACGCCATAACCTCCTCCTCTGCATCAGTAACACACCACCACTCCTCCCGTCGCCGGCGCCGCCCAAGCATTATCCAGCGGAAAAGCACAAACCTTCGGCAGGAGGGAGTGGGTAGCGAGGAAATGGATTTAATTGCATATTTCCACCGGATGACGCAGCGCATGTTCTCGGTGCTGGCGGATGCTGTTGCTACAGCCGAGCAGACGGATGATGATAGTGAAGATGATGAAACGCTGCTTGTGGGTGGGGTGGAGGATGTGGCTGTGCATGTGTCGTTGCAGGATGTGGAAAGGATGGGACTGGATCGGTATTCTGAGTGCGATGCGGAGATGGTGGCGGAGCTGGTGGGACGGTGGTGGGGGAAGAGTGTGGAAGTCGAGAAGGGGCGTATCAGCTGTTGTGGAGTTGAGTGTTAGGAGTTGTGTTTGATTATTTTTTTACCCTTTGTACTGTGAGGAGGAATGGTGTAGCGACTGATATGATCAATATTTTCTATATCTACTTGTCCCCCGTTTTTTTGTTTTAGCGCAAGTGTATATCTCGCCGTGTAGTGTCAATAGAATTTTCGAGCCGCCAACGTTATCCTCACCCACACCACACCACATTATGTCAACCCTCGACGACCTCCACCTCCAATACCTCAACACAATCGATACCTACCAAGCACACGCACGCCAGATATCAGAAGACTTCGCAAATGGGTTCATTTCGCTTGCAGCCGCAAATGTTGGCGCCCCACCGCCGGGCGGCGGCAGGTACGGACGAGGCCAGTTTGAATATAAGACTGAGATGAAGGCACGATGGGGGGTGAGGATTGTTGCCGCTCCGGAGGAGGAGGGGGGGATGGTGTGGGAGGGGGTTGATTTTGAGGCTGCTGAGGAGGGGGAGGTGGAGGCGGTCAAAGGGGTAGAGGAGGGGAGGCAGGGGGAGGGGTTGAGGAGACGGAGAGGGAAGCAGGAGGAACCAGAACCAGAACTAGAACCAGAAACGAAACTACAGTCGGAGACGCCAGAACCACAACCAAAAACGAAAACGCAGCCACTAACCCTCTTCCACCCCCTCCCCCCCTCTGCTCTCCGCACCGCCGCAGCAGCATTCACAACCTCCCTCACCACCCTCCCTGCACTTGCAACCACGCTTTACAAACTTCAGACCCTCTCCTCCCTCATCTCCCACACGCACGTGTATAAGCTCCTCCCGACCCCACCCCAGTTCCCGCTGCCGTTATCGAAGCTCGATCAGGAGAGCGGATATATCCACCTCTGCACGCCTCAACAAGCTCCGGGGGTGGCAGAGAGGTTTATGGGGGAGTGTAAAGAGTTGTGGGTGTTGAAGGTTTCGCTTGAGGTTGTTGGGGGGGAGGTACGGTGGGAGGAGGTGGGAGGAGAAAGGTTTCCACATTTGTATGGGACTTTGGAACGGGAGGCGGTTGAGGAGGTTGGGAGAGTGGAGAAGGATGGGTGGGGGGAGATTGAGTGGGAGGAGATGTGATACGCACGAGATGGAGGTGGGGGGGATTGTAATTTATTGTATACAGATAGAACGGTAATTATTCTTCTACAGCCCAAGTATATGATACAAGAAATTACGCCATTTTTCCTTTCTACAGATGAGCAGCTTACGGTGCAGCGACCGGAGGTTCTTTTGTCGTTGCCTCGTATCTCTTGCCTCGGAATGACCACACGCCCCAATTGCCCTGGGTGAGATCTGTCGGGTCGGCTCTGAGTATTGCTTTAGTTCCTGATATTCGTGGTTGCTACAATGGGGGACTTACTCGTTGATATCCCACCTCAAACTCTTAAATCTATTCTCGCCAGGCTCAAGAAGCATATCAAACTCGCCCTTACATTTCTCCTTCACCCACTCCACATCACGGTTCATATCCTCCTCCGTGTACCCCGTGCATAGGATTGGCAGCTTCGTCTCCAGCAATCTGGGGAGTGTATGTTCCCACTCTGCCGCCGACCCGGGGTGTCCAAGACCCGGATGGAACAGGACGAAGCAATCGAAGTAAGGATCAAACGGGGCGAACGCCCCTGCGTCGTGCAGCGTGTGGTAGTACTCTACGAATGTGGAGATCTTCATGTGGTAGCTCACACGCTCCGTAACCGCGCCGTATGGATTACTGGCCGATCGCTCGGGCAAGGGGTACTCTGCCTCGCGGCCCTTCATGGATTCGGGCCCGATGAAGAGGAGGTGGAATGTTGACCGCGGGAACATGTAGGCGAGTTGGTACCAGACGTCGCGGGGGAGCGAGGATTCTGCGCGTGCGCCGAGGATGAACAGGCGGACAGGTGGGGGTGCGGTGCGGATGTTTTTCATTTCTTTTCCGCCGCCGGTTGCGGGGGGATGGAGGGTGTAGCGGAGGGCTGGGGGTCAGCAGGGGGTAACGGGGAGGAGGGGGGAGGATACCGCTTAAGCTCCGGAGACCCTCGGCCGTTAGACGGTGGCGGAGAGAGTAGGGGCTCAACTCGTGGAGGAAACTTGCGATGGTTGCCGGGTAGGTAAGGAGCTTTGTTAGCTGGCGTTGCTGACGGTCGTCGTCGACGGCGTGGGAGTTGCGCGTATACAGGAGCGTGTCCCAATTCGTCATGTTGATCAATTGCTCCTCAATCTGCTCGCCGGGGTACTCAAACTCGGGGAAGAAGCGGCCAGAGCGGAGGTCGTGCTCGTCCTCGTTTGATTCTTTGAGCGTGTCGCAGATGAGAAGGTGGTTCTCGTAGTCCTCGGCCCAGTGCGCTTCTGAACAGTAGGTTGGCACCCCGCAGTCTGGGCAGGTGAACTTGATGTGTGATGGGTTGGCGGCATGCTTGTGCTCAGGGTGCGGGCAGTAGGCGGTGCTCTTGATCCTTGCGGCTCGCTCCCGGATTGCGGCGGACGGAGACTGGTCCATTGGATGGAAGAGGTTGTCTTGTCGAAGCAGCACGCGCGTGTTCATGCCCTCCAGTACTCCAGGGCCAATCTCGCGCGGGATAGCGTAAGAAGAGGCGACACTTGCATTTCCGGCGGCTGCTTCGAGAGGAGGCACGGGTAGATCTTTCTTGGAGTTGGCGAAGAGGCTCTGGGAGCGAGCTCCAGCGGTAGTGTAAAGTGCGGGGCGGAAGGTAATTGTTGATAGCGAGGGACGGAAGTGCCTCAAGCATTGCTGGCAAGCTGAGGATGCCCGGATTGAGGCCATGGTGTTTTTTTATGGGTGTTGGTGGTGTTGACGAGGGGTGGTCATTCTGCTCAGTGGGAGGTTGATGATGTCGAGTTCCGCCATCTAACCGGGCAGGGAAAGCGCAAGCGAGAGCAGCTAAAAAAGAACTTTATTCGCTGTTTTTTGTTCCCTTCTTCATGGACATCACGAACTTCGTTCGCAACGACAACCTCCGAGCCGCAGAGCACAAGTCACTTGAAGCGGCGCTTGATCAAACTACACTTTGAGTGACATGTATTCTGTGGCTGATGCGAGTCAGTCTCTTACCTCGCTCGGTCGATTCTCTGTTCCCATGGATTGACCTTGAGCTGGATACCGGCATTGCCATGAAATAATGGGCGCTGCATGTGTACGAGACGAGAGAGAATTCGACGCTTTTTGAGTACAGCCGTTTCAATATCATGGGACGGTGGTAATTGTCGTTGATACATGTGCAGTAACCAGTGATATTGATTACAACTATTCCTTCGCAACTCTTGACTACTGGGCTTCAGACAGCTGGCTTATTTAAGTATCAATGCCCCCGTAGAGGGATGTTATTAATTTTATTTTATTCGAGTGATGGATGAGGATGAAGTCTTGGCCTTCAGGATCAATACCGTGGCCTCTTGCAGAGCCGCATATGATTTTACGTTTAAACAACAGGAGCTTTGCAAAAGACAGCTGGCCCTTACCAATCCCCTAAATTCTGCCCTGAACTCTCCCCCATAAGCTCTACAGCACAACAGACTACCCCTCAGTACCCACCAAACACCATCAACACGGCATAACTCACCACCTACACGACGAGCGACCTCCGAGTCCCGTCAACCACAATAACTCACCGTCATGCGGTCAAAACACGTCTCCTCCGCGGCCCTAACAAGCCTGTTCCTCCTCCTGATAACCTCCTACGCTTCTGCCGCCAGCGCTGTCCTCGGCATCGACATTGGCCAGGAATACATCAAAGCCGCCCTCGTAAAACCAGGGATCCCGCTTGAAATCGTCCTCACAAAAGATACCAAACGGAAAGAAGCTTCGGCCATTGGATTCAAGCCATCCAACTCCCCCGTAAAGGACGGGGAGTTTAACTTTCCCGAGCGACTCTACGGCACGGACGCTGTGAACCTCGCTGGACGATACCCACATGATGTGTACCCGAACCTAAAACAACTGCTGGGGAAGCTTGTGCAGGATGATGTGGTGGCTACTTATTTAAGACGGTATCCGGCACTGAAGATCACCCCAAGCCCAGAGCAGGAGACTGTAGCATTCCAGAGCAAGAGCTCCCCTGGATCGGGTGTGTTCACGCTTGAGGAGCTGTTGGCGATGCAGCTGAAAGCTGTGGTGGCGCAGGCACAGGCTATGGCGGGCCCCGGCACGGGAAGGATTAGAGACGTCATGTTTACGGTCCCTGCCTTCTTCTCGGCAGAAGAGAAACAAGCACTTACTTTGGCAGCGGAACTGGCGCGGTTGAGAGTGATGGGATATGTTTCGGACGGTTTGGCGGTGGGAATCAACTATGCCACCTCCCGGACATTTGACGAGAAGAACCCGGAATTCCACATTGTCTACGATATGGGTGCTGGCTCTACCACTGCCTCTGTTATTCGCTTCCAGGGAAAGAGTGTTAAGGACATAGGCCGCTTTAATAAGACAATACAGGAGGTAACAGTACTAGGGGTGGGCTTCGACACCAGCCTTGGTGGAGATCTCTTCAATGAGAAAGTGATGGAGCTTCTGGCGGAGGACTTTGTGCAGAGCAAGAAGGGCTCTGCAGCTCTCGCCTCTTATTCAGATCCCAAGAAAGCACTCCGCACAAATGGCCGCGCAGCATCGAAGCTGTGGAGAGAAGCTACCCGCGCCCGACAAATTCTCTCTGCAAACACCGAAACCTTTGCCTCGGTTGAATCTCTCTACGAAGATGTCGATTTCCGATCAGGAAAGCTCACGCGCACTGCTTTCGAGGAGGCCATCAAAGAATTTGAGCCTAGGATTACCAAGCCAATCTTTGACGCCCTCGAGAGCGCACAGATTACTTTGGACCGGATAAATACCATCATTCTCCACGGAGGTGCTGTCCGTACCCCCTTTGTCGGCAAGAAGCTCGAGGAGATTGTTGGTGGTCTTGAGAAGATCAGTAAAAACGTCAACTCGGATGAAGCAGCTGTATTTGGCGCCACCTTCAAGGGCGCCGGCGAAAGCGGTAGCTTCAAGGTCAAGGAAATCAGGACACACGACATTAACCCCTATGCCATTTCCGTAAAATACCTTAAATCCCCAACGGCAAAGAAGCCAAAGGTTCAGCAAATCTTCCCGGCCGGGTCTGCGCTAGGAAAGGATGCTACTCACGCTTTCCCGCATAAACTGGATTTCGAATTTGACGTTGTTTATCAGCTCCCAACTGATGCAGAACCAAGGCCGCTCTCATCTATCAAGACCAGCAACGTCACTGTGTCTGTCCAGAAACTCAAGGAAGACTATGAATGCGCCGACTCTGGCATCTCTACTCAGTTCAAGCTAACCATCAATAAGGACGGCATCCCCTCTGCGACAAAGGGCTGGGTGGAGTGCGAAATCGAGGTGCTCGAAGTGCCAAAGAAGGGAATAGTAGACAACGTTAAGAAAGCGTTCGGATTCGGAAAAGACAAGGAATCTTCTCTCTCTGACTCATCCTCTTCAACCACTAGCACTTCTGGATCCGATTCATCCTCATCCTCATCCACCACCACCACCTCCGCACCGGAGCCAACCCCAACCCTGGTCAAGAAAACACAACGTATCCCGCTGACCTTCACATCCACCAAAGCCGGCATTCCACCCCTCTCCCTCCCCCTCAAGGAATCCTTCATTCAGGGAATCAAGTCCTTCGACGCTCATGACGCCTCTCGCCGCGCCCTTGAGGAGGCAAGGAACGAGCTCGAAGGTTTTACCTACAAGGCCCGCGAGCTCCTATTGGACGGCGACTTTATCGCAGCCTCAACCGAAGACGCCCGTGAAAAACTTTCCACCCTCATTGAAGAAGCTGGCGAGTGGCTGTATGGCGATGGATATCACGCACTTCTTCCCGACGTGCAGGCGAAGCTTAAGGGACTCAAGGCCTTGCAAACTCCCATCCTCACCCGCCGCGATGAAATAAAGAAGCGTCCGGAAGTTGTCAAAGCCCTGCGCGACTCCATTGAGCAGGGCCGCGCGCTCGTCGGTGCCCTTAGAACCCCACCGCCGAATGAGCCCGATAAGCTTAACGATGATGCGGAGGAGCCCACACCGCCCGTATATACACCTGAAGAAATCGACGCGTTGGAAAAGACGTACAATGACACGGAGAAGTGGCTCGACGGGCTGGTGGAGCAGCAGGCAAAGTTGAAGGATTATGAGGACCCTGTGCTGACCACGCAGGTGGTAGGTAAGAAGGCCGAAGAGATAGGCAAGATTATGGTCGACGTTATTATGAAGAAGATGATGGCGGCGGAGGCGGCGGCGGCGAAGAGTAAGAAAGCGAAGAAGGAGGCGGCGAAGCGGAAGAAGAAGGAGCAGGAGGAGAAGGAGAAGAAGAATGAGACGGAGACGGAGAAGGAGAAGCCAGAGGAGAAGAAGGACCATGTGAAGGATGAGTTGTAGGTACGACTGGGCTTTCTTATGTAGAACTTAGAGGTAGATGCTGAATGTCACTTATTCGTGCTAGCGAAATCTTTATTATGCTATTAATGCATGTTACATTACTTGTTTTCATATTTTCGTCGAATGTCAGTGCTCTAGTGCATGCATAAACACTCACTCATCTACACATGCCTTGCAGAGTGTTGAAATACTGAATGCTAGGGAAGCTTGTGTATTCTAAACTACGGGAGTTTGTGTGATCTTATATACGGCGTTCAGAGTATGCCTTGTACGCATGCATGCGCACTCAGCTGGCATCTACAGCTGAGTCTGGAACGACCATCATCATCATGAGATTATGATCCCCATCAGCCCAGCTGAAGCCCATAAGCCGTACGGAAGGCGATCCATATATGCAACAGAGGCCTTATTCCCAACCACAGCTATGGCAATTGATCAACAAGGCAGTTGCTCAGCCTTGGGGCGTTTGATGGAAGGGTTTTCAATGTTTAGGCCAGACGAAACCAAGGGAAGCCACATGATATCAACAACTTTCTATTCCCCTCCAGTATCTTCACCACAACCATGGCCGATAACACAATCCCACCAACAATGCGCGCCCTTACAGCGCCCAAATTCACAACCCCCTCGCACTACAAGCTCTTAACATTGCCTACATTCACTATCTTCTCTCCAACTGATGACCTCATCCGCGTCCACGCCACCAGCATAAACCCAATTGACGTGAAAAAGGCTAGTGGGGTGACTCGAATGGTAGAATCACTCACCCTGCCGTTTACCCTGGGCTGCGATGTCAGCGGAACTGTCGTCCAGGTCGGGCCTGAGGTTACAAATTTCGAGCCGGGAGACGAGGTATTCGGGCTGGTACCGAACCATGGTTTGTCTCCCCCCGCGCCGGATGTGCGGGTGATACTGATGATGCGCAGGCGCAGCAGCAGAGTACGTCCTCTCGCCCGCATCCACGCTGTCTCAAACCAGCGAGGCTCTCCCACACCTCTGCTGCCGCGCTTCCGGCGACAGCAATAACTTCTCTGCAAGCACTCGCCCACGCCGCCTCCCTTCTCCCGGGGGGGCTGGCGGGAAAAACCGTCTTCATCCTCGCCGGACTTTTGGGCACCGCATCCTTTGCGCTTTAACTCGCAAAACATGTGTTTCATGCTAGAAAAACAATCATGACCGTGTCCACATCCAAGGTGCCGCTTATCCCCACACTGCTGGGAGAGGGGACTGTGGACCAGGTAATTAACTATACTACTCACTCCGTCGCCGCAGAAATCCCGGCTGGGAGCGTGGATTTCTTCTTTGACACGATGCAGCAGAGTGCAATGTACATTGTACTTGTGAAGCGTGGGTGGGGTTGTGACGTCGATCTCGACGCTTCCGGGGCCGTAGGAGGCAAGGAGGGAGTTTCCGGGGATGTCGTGGGTTGCTGGGATCGTGTTGGCGGTGGTGGATGTGTGGTATCAGTGGAAGGCGAGGAGGCTGGGGTTAGGTATGGGTATTTCTTTCCGGATAGGGCGGAATTTGAGAAGAATCTAGAGAGGTTGGGTGGGTGGGTGTTAGAGGGGAAGGTTAGAACTGTTGTTGGGTGGACGGAGAGGTTGGGGAATTTTGAGGGTGTCGTGGAAGGGTGTGGAGTTGTGCACAGTGGGAAGGGTGGGGTGGGGAAGTTTGTGATTGAGGTTGTCTTGAGTGGACAGGATGTGAGTTGGGCGGAGGATGAGCTTAGTTGCCTCAAGGTAATAATAGTGTCAGCTTTTTTTTAAGATAGCTACTAAGTATTTAAATATTATATAGCATGGGAGAATACATGGTGAACGGCGGGGTGGGGTAGTGATGAGGAATTCTATATAATCATGAGTTGTCACTCACGCTCAAACTTCACCTTCCCAAATTCTACTTTCTTTCTTTCACTGGCCGCTCCGCTCACGCTGAGACGATTATCTAAGTATGTGTCTCGGAATTGGGCAACATTCTACTAATCTAAATATCCACCTCCTCACCCTCCAACCACTGCTTCGCCTGCCAATACAGCTTATCATGAGCCTTGCCCGTGACGGAATCCCCTTCATTCCTGTGTCCCGGCATATCCAGCTTCACCTTGATATTCCCCATAGTAGCCTCCTGGCAGTACGCCAGGTACCTGTACCCCTTCGGGAACGCCATCAATTTCTCGTCATCGAGCTGCGGCACCTTCCGTGGGTCCACAGGGATGAGCTTATCTTTCTCGTACCAGTGACGCACGAACACCGCGCCCCACTTGCCCTGACGCTTCTCGAACAGGAAGCAGAAGCGACAGTCGGACTCGGCGTCGACCTCGCACCCATCGAGAAGGAAGCGCTGCGTGATTGTTGCCTTCATTTTTGTTACCGCGCTGGAGACTGAGTTAGCAATGGCTAGGAGAGGGGGAGAGGGAGAGGATACCGGTCGCCTTGGATATCGGTTGTGGTACCATGGATCCGGTGCATTATGAACGCACCCTTGTCCATACCGCCCTGCGAGGCCGCAATGAAGTCGGCGATCGGTGTACGCCCCGTCCACGTCGTGTACACGAATGCGTCTGGGTAGTGGAAGATGCTCTTGAAGTTTTCCCATTCGCAGGCGTCGCTGTGTTGTGTGTCAGTCCACAGCATAACGCAAATGCGGGGGGATACAAACCGGTAGCAAGGCCAGCCCTCGGCCAGCTCGCGGATCTTGTACCGCTCTAGTGCGAGGTCGTCTGGGCCGTTGTTGCGGATTGCATTCTCTGGGCGCGAGCCGGAGGGGAGAGAGTGGAGATCAGGCATGTTGGTGTTTGTGGGTGGAGAAGGAGGTGACAGGTGCTGTTGGATGGAGGAGATGCGGTTTCGAGAGACGACGGTTGTCATTGTTTATAGGAAGCCAAGGATTGATACAACACACATAGCCGGAAGGCAGTGGCGTGTTCTCGCAACTCAACGCCGGAAAAATCATTAACCGGCACGGCTGTGATATCCGGCGGCTGGCATGGTGGCGGCAACTGCGTGGGATGGCGGTGTAACTTAGCCGCTGGACCGCTCTGGACCCGGTGGTTGTGGGAATAGCGATGGTGGTGGAAGTGGGCGGGTTCGGCGGAGTTGTGCGGAGTTGTGCGGAGTTGTGCGGGTTGATGAGCGCCGAATTGCGGGGTGAGGTTGCCGAAGCTGACGTTGTCTTGTGTCATAGGGTGTCATTCGCGTTCACCCATTGACAGCTCCATTTGAGGCGACAGATCAGATACAGCCATGAAAAGCACGGCATTGGGCCTTCTGGTTATGTTGTCTACGAACGGCTCACCAATGCCTCCAGAGCTTTATCCAGGTCGATTCAATCATGGACCGTTTCTGAAGAGCCAAAGAACGCTCAATATCAGACCACATTTTCATAACAGTAATTCAAATCACTTTGTAGACATTGCTTAACATATGTACATCAAAACCGCATTCTATCCAAGATGATGTATAATCCCATAACCAAAAGCCCCCAGTCCCCACTATTTCGTCCACCGCCTCTCCAGCTCCTCACGCATAACCGTCTGGGTATGCTCTAACTTAAAACCCTCCAATTTCACCTCCCTCCACAACATCTGCTGCGCAATCCCCTGATGTATCATCGCCTGAGTTCCATCCACTAACTTCCACCCGGCCGCTTCCGCAAGCTTGTACAGCGCCGTCACGGGCTTGGGGTGGTAACACATCTCCAACATAGCGCCCTTCTCCTCACGTCCCAAAAACTCCTCCGTAATAGCCCTGCACACCAGCTCCCCCTCCTCCTTCGGCGGGAAATCCGGAATAGTCCCGACTATCAGCGCGGGAGTCTCCAGTGCCTTTGCCTCCTCGACACTTCCAATCCACTGCAACTCACCCGGGAACCCTGCCTCCTTGAACCCTTTGATCACATCGTCGACTTCAGACTTGATGCGGTTGGTGAGATAGACCTTCGAAGCCCCGAGCCATTTCCACAGCGCATATACGGAGCTCCTGCACGCGCCTCCACCGCCAATCACGAGCGCAGGTTTCCCTCTCGACATTTCAAGCACGCCCGGACAGTTCTGCAAAAAGGCCTCGCGGACGCCAATACTGTCCGTGTTTGTACCGATGTACCGCCGCTGCTTTGTCTCCGGGTGCAGACGGACGAACACAGTGTTGATGGAGCCGATCATTGCGCCTTCTTCCGTGAGCTCGTCGACTTGCGACATGAATGTGATTTTGTGGGGCATTGTTACTGCGCTGCCGATGCAGTCGGGGGCTTTGAGGAGCTTTACGAAGGCCGGGGTGTCCAAGGACTCGAAGAGGCTGTAGGTCCACGGGATGGAGTGGTCGGCGAAGAGGGTGCCATGGAGTAGGGGTGCCATGGAGTGCGCGATTGGGTTGCCGAAGAGGTAGAAGTTGTATGGGGTGGTGAGGGTGCCATTGGTGAGTGCTGAGGTGCCGTGCTTGAAGGAGGCGGCGACGATGTCGTTGTCGTTTGCGACGGAGGTCATGTTTGCGGTTGTGGTGTTGGAGGATGGGTGGATAGAAGGTATATGACAACGTAGCTTGGTGAAGGAGATATTGGTGGCCGTGAAGGTGGATATAAAGAAGACTACAACTTCTAAATAAACGGAAGATAACAGACGTTAAATGTTTATGTAACAAGAATCTCACTGGTGGATGTTTCAAGCAAAAATTATTACCCGATTCTGCGGGGTAGTCTAGCGCCGGTAATGCCCCGCAGATAGTCGGCGATGACCAAAAAAAGAGGCCGTCGAATAGAAGATGCTCGTTAATGTTCGGAATATTAGGAGTTAAGGGAATTTATGCAGGATAGATCTACTGTTTCGAATCGGAAGTCGGCAGAGCCTTGTATCTGTAGGGCTTGGTGTACGAAAACGTGTAGATAGTCTCAGAGTGTAGTACAACACACGGTAGAAAGAATGACATCTGTCATAGTGGCCAAATTTAGCATGCTCAGTCAAATTGAAATCTATATAAAGACAAGAAATCTAACATCTCGCGTCTACCGCAGCCGCCATGACACTGGCGGGCGCCCTTCTTCCGGTCCACATTGAGAATTGATGATACGCCTGCTCCTTCAGCACATCGACTCCCCTCGTCACCTTCCAGCCCCTAAACCTTCTTCCAACCTTCATCAACGCAGTAACAAGTGGTCTATAAGCCATCTCAACAAGAACCCCATGCTCAGCACCGTTAAATAGCGCAACCGGAATATCCTCCTCCACAAAGTCATCGGCGGGTACACACGCCACAATAGCACGTGGCACCGGATCAAACTTCTGTGGGACCCCGGAATAGCTAGCGTAATGCACAAACTGTAACGCGGGGAAATCTTTTTCTAGTTCCTCGGCTTTTCTCCGCGTGCGATTGATCAAGTATAGCTTTTTGACGCCTAACTGTTGCAACGCATAGCATGCGGCCCGCGATGCTCCCCCAGCGCCGATCACGACTGCCGACTGTGTATCTACCACAGGACCATTCCAGTTCACCTCGATGCATGATTTGATGCCCAGCCAGTCTGTGTTGTCGCCGACTAGCTGTTTGCTACCGTCCTTGCTGTAGTGGACGAGAACGGTGTTGACAGCGCCGATAAGCTTGGCTACTGTGCTTTCGGAGTGAAGGAACTTTCCGATCTGGAGTTTGTGCGGGAATGTCACCGACGCACCGCCAAAGTCCGGCTGTGCCATGATGTCGCGGACGTTTGCATCCACCTCGATGGTTTCGTAGATGCTGTAGTGGTGCGGGAGTCCTAGCTCTTTGAAGGCAGTGTTATGGAGTGCGGGGGAGAGGGAATGTGCGATGTTGTTGCCGAAGATGAAGAAGTTGCGTTTCGGTATCTGCCCAATCAGATGCATGGTCTGGTGGATCTGGGACAGAGTCAACTGTCCTGGGGCGGCGCTGAACGGGACGAGGTCGTGGGTGACGAAGGAAATTGGCGCAACAGCCCGCGAGAGCTGGCCGTGGGCGCCCATTCCAACAGTAATTAAGGGTTTGGAGTGGTTATTGCGGTGCTCGCGAACAAATAAGGCGAGCTCGTGGGAATCATACTCGTCCGTAGCGAGAATGCCGAGCAATATAATATCTAAGTTTGCATGTTAGGTACCAATCTCTGAGTAGTTTGAAGCTGGAGGAATGCAACTTACCACCAATATTCTCTGCCTGCAAGCACCGCTCCTTCAAAACTGGGTCTCTCCACCTAATGGATCCGCTCCAATCTTGCCAGCTAGCCACCAAAACCGCACCACCCTTTTTCTCCTTCAATTTATCCACAATTTCTGCCGAAGAATCCAGCTCAATACTGATATATTCGCAACCCGTCTTGACTGCAGTCAACAACAGCTCCAGGGTCTCTGACCCTTTGTCATCTGGGAACTGGCCGCCCTGAGAGCGTGTTCGAAGTGTAAACAGAACCGGCAGATTCGAGTATCGCTTCAGCAGTGCAATCTGCTGGGAAACAAACTCGGGAGTGGTCAAGCTGAGTAGGTCAACACGGAGTTCCCATACGTCCGTGCCATAGCTCATTCGCTTGAGATGAGGCAATGCAGCATCGAGAGATGGGAATGTTAGGGAGAGGATGTAGGTTTTCTTTCCTGCGGCATAGTTCTGGTGAACTACGTCTGTTGGAAGGGCACCGTTGCTGCCGCTGGTTGCTGTTGCAGGCATTGTAGAGTATCGTGAGGTTGTAAAATTAAAGTTCAGAGACAGCGCAAAAACACGAACTGCTGCTTCTGTAAACTACTTGCGACTGTCCGTTTAGATAGATCACATTTCATGAGGTCACTTCTCCGGTTATAGAATGGAGGTCCGGGTCTCACTCCCGCTGAAGCAAACGGTTAATTCCTTATCCGGACGCCAGTCCCTTGATCAACAAGCCATGCAGCAATACGAACTCAAGATCGTGTCTAAGCAATACTTGGGCCAGGATAGAATAAAAAAGTTTGAAGCTTCCATTTCACCTGCCCATTCAATCCTCCACAATGTCTTCTTCCTCAGACAATAAATACTACTACCTGGCCGGCCAGGACGTGCGACACTCCATCGCACCAACAGTCCACCAAACCGTCGCCGACTCCCTCGAGCTTCCCTGGAAATTCCAGCTCCTGGATGTCCCTAGCGTAGAGGACGTAATCATCACCTTCCGCCGGCCAGACTTTGCGGGCGGTGTGGTGACAATGCCATACAAACAAACGATCATGGCGCATCTCAACGAGCTCGACGACATAGCGACCACCCTCAATGCCTGCAACAACGTCTACCTCTCTCCTTCTGGCAAGCTTGTTGGATCAAACACAGACTGGGTCGGTATCCTGGAGTGTCTGCGGAGCGCCTCGCCCGACGGTCAGGGAAAGCCAGCGTTGATAATCGGAGCTGGCGGCGCCGCAAGGGCTGCTGTCTATGCGCTGCTCACACATCTGAACTGCGAAACCATCTACATCATAAACCGGCTGGCGTCCGAAGTGGAAGCTCTGCAGGCCGACGCGAAGAAGTATTCCGCGACTGGGAAAGCGCCGAAGCTCATCCACATCCAGTCTATGGAGCAGGCTCGTGCAATCCCCGCGGAGGAGTCGCCGTTCTACATCGTCGGAACAGTGCCAGATTTTGAGCCAAAGACGGAGACAGAGCTTGAAGCGGCGAGCATGCTGCGGTATTTCTTCGAGAGTGGGGAGAAGGGCGTGTTTTTGGATATGTGCTTCAATCCGAGGAATACGAGGAGTTTGAAGGCGGCGAGGGAGAAGGGTTGGCCGTGTGTGGAGGGAATCAATATCATTGGGTGGCAGATTGGGCAGCAGTATACGAATTGGGCTGGGGAGGAGAAGGCGAAGCAGATCCCTCATGAGAAGGCATGGGAGGCGCTGAGAACAGCGGCGGATAAGAATCCGTTCATCAACAAGTAGGATATATAGCTTGTACCTGTTAGAAAAATGTATACTCTTTCTTTATTACAACGAACTATTTTAGCTTGATAAGATTCAGGCACCATTGATCTGATGTCATGACACGAATGTACTGGTTGAGAACGCTCCGAAGCCAGATCTGACCGCCATAAGGACACACGCAACTGCAACGGTCTTCAAGATACCCCAATTCTATGCATCTATCTCATCCAGCTTTAACGCCTTGATACACTTCTTCCACGACTCAATACCCCTTCGAGCATGCTCAGCTGGCATTGATGGATCTGGGTCAGACATCGACCTATTGAAAAGCTCCATCGAAACCCATCCTCTATACCTCCACTCAAAAACCCAAGTTTTCAGCATCTCCAATACTGGCATATACCCGCCCAGCTCCTCCTCAAACGGAAAAAGTCTTGCATTCCTCGACCATATCTGCAAAACACCACCATTAGCCCGGATGTTCCTCATGAATCCCTTTAACGAGAACTCACCATATTCGGCTTCATCTTAGGATTCCACCACTCATGCGACTCACTCAACGGCGGCGACATTCTACTCGCATCCGAGAGCTGGATATAATACACCTTCTCCAACGGAACCTCCTTCAAAAACTCCTCCACATCCCTCCTCAATCTCTCCTCCGCATTCTCCCTCAGCCCCGACTCCGCAGTACAATCCGCCCACGTCTGTGCTAAAATCTGGTACGTATCCAAACACATCCCAAAGTTCTGCCTATCAACCATTTGCGTGAGTCTCCAGGCCTGCTGCCAGGTATCCGTATGCGCGCCCCACGCCATACTCTCATACACGAACCTAACTCCTGCCTCTGCACCAATATCCGCAACCTCCTGCAGGTCCGCCACGATCTTTGCCTCGTCGCCCGTGGCAACTTGGGGGTCCCGATGGAACATGCTTGGGATCTGGATCATGTCTGTGCCTAGGATCTTTGCGACCTTGAGCCAATTGCGGAGCTTTGCGATTTTTTCGGCGTGGCGCTTTGGGGAGAGCAGGCCATCGTAGTTTTTGAAGGGCTGGAAGACGAAGATCTTGAGGGAGTACTTGTCGCAGAGGTCGCGGAAGCGCTGTGCGGAGATGTGGAGGTTTTCTTCAAATGTGCCGGTGGTCATCGCCCGCGCGGGGAGCTTGATGTCTTCGTAGAACAGCTCGATGCCCTGGAACCCCGCGGCCACGGCCGCAGAGAGCTTAGTTTCCAGGTCGTGGTGGGCGGCACGGCCCAGACTCATGGACGCGATGGCAATGGGGAGGTGGTCGATGAGTTTTCCGGTCATTTTGTTTTTTTGTGGTTTGTTGTGGCTACCGTTAGTTCCTAAGGGAGATTGTTTGCATTGATATAATGCACTCTAGTTTACCAGATGAACACGCAAGCGGGCACGAATAGTACAATTGGCTGATGATCGCTGTAGCTCAGGTCTATCGGATAAGACTTACTCCGGCGCAGCGGCAGGGCTTCCCCGGATCATCCACACCAATCGACCCCGCAATCCAGCTGTGGTAATTAATTTCTGCATCGACACCACCGGGCCGAGTATGAAGCGGGCGGCCCCGGCGAACCCGAGCTGGTGGGGAAGGTGCCGCTGTATATATCCGCAACACCCGCAACAACCAAAATAAATACAAATTCGCAACACGCCAAATAATCACAACCCATCACAACCCCTCACTCACTCTGTCCCCTCGCAATGGCACCTTCAATCCTCCTTCTCAACGGTCCCAACCTCAACCTCCTCGTCCGTTTTCCCTCCCCCGTTCCCACAAATACTAACGCCCCCCAGGGTTCCCGCGAGCCCCACATCTACGGGTATGCCACCCTCTCCGACGTCGAGTCCACATGTTCCACACTCTGCGCCACTCGGGGCGCAACCTTCAGCGCCTTCCAATCCAACCACGAAGGCGCCCTAATCGACCGCATCCACGCCGCACGATCAGAAAAGGTCGATTTCATCATCATAAACCCGGGCGGGTTCACGCACACGTCCGTTGCGCTACGGGATGCGCTGTCGGGTGTCAGTATCCCCTTCATCGAACTGCATATCAGTAATGTCCACTCGCGCGAGGCGTTCCGGCATAAGAGTTACTTGAACGAACTTGCGGTTGCGGTTATTGCGGGATTGGGAACGTATGGGTATGAGGTTGCGTTGGGGTATGTGTTGCAGTTGGAGAAGTTTAATAAGAAGCCCGACGAGAAGTAAGAGGGGGGGGGTTTGAATAAATTGATTTTTGTAAAAGCTTTTTGGACTCCAATGATTCGACCGTCATGAGAAATATTGCCAGTTGCCCATACATGCAACTGTATATGAACTACGTACGTGGTGGCTTGCCGGCCAGATAACATGCATTAAAACAAGAAAAAACACCTGACGCCTGAGATCAGATTTCCCCGTTACACAGACCGAAAACACAAGCATTAAAGGATAAAAAAAATATCATCTCACAAGGCTACTTCCACCACTCCCATTACCCGCGCCCAACACATCACCCAGATACTGTTCCAAAACCGTGTTCAACCCTCGTCCAGCATAGATGTTATGTTGTGGGGTCTGAACACTGTCGTCGGCCTGCCCTCCTCTGAGCCTTGGGTCTTGAGGAGTACCGGGTAGCATATCTAACGTTGCGTCGGGACTGAGTCCAACATATCCAAGGTTCTGCATAAACTCCGCTGGGATGCCGTTATTGGCCCTGGACACGGGTGGTTAGTAGGCAGCTCAATGAGGTGTGCCAACACAAAGGACGAGATGTGTATACGAACCAGGGAAGATCAAACATTCCAAACTCATCATCCAGAGTATCAGGGCTCACAGCCGACTGTTGAGGTTGCTGCTGAAACATTGGGAACGGTAGGGGTTGCAACCCTGTCGAGGCCGATGTTGCAATGTTGCTGGCGTTCAAATCTTCTTCTCGCAGAGACATGGATGGGGGTTGTCGTGGAGGCAGGCGCTCCCGGATATGGGTCGTTCCCATCGAACCGGTAGAAGAGTAGTAGTCTTGCATCATTCCGTTATCTGATGATCCACCGACAATCGATGGACTCGATGAACACGGCATGAAACCCGGGGATCTTCCAAGACCTGTGTTCTGTTTGTGCGATGGAGTAGGAGCCGATTTGACTGGACCCATGGCCTGTGAAGGTGTGTGGGCGTTTCTGAAAAGTGCCCTGCCTGGTTCAAATCCGTCTGGGTTGCAGAAACTCATGAGATTGTTGTTGAAGATTTTCGCTACCCGAGATGCAGGATTGTCTGGACCTTCGCTGGCCATCGAGTCGTTGAAGATGGATGCAGCGTAATGAATAAATGGGCATGGAGCAACTCCTAACGAGCGATGGGAATTGTATGTTTCAAGAATGACTTCTGTCGCTGAGATTGCATTTTCTTTGATAGCTCTAGAAGCATCATCCAGATGGGAAAGACTAAATATCGGTGCTTGGTGAAGTCGTAATAGTGCATGAAGATATAAGAGGTGGAGATTGAGTGTATGTGGCATTGACGATATTGGGGACAACCGTGGAATCGAATATGTCGAAATGTTGAGAGAGTATGCTTGAGGTAGATCTCGAGCCCAACTACGCAACTGCTGTAGAAGAGTTTTCCTTTGAGTTTCCAAGTCAGGATCTTGTCGTGCTTGATGACTGGGTTGTATAGCGATCCGTCTTACTATCCGAGATAGTTTTACCAACTGATTGAAGACCGATGTAATATGAGCCAGCTCGTGCCCACCTCCACCCATATTCTCAGGCGCCTCGATTTCCGGCACACCCTTCCACACATCCCACTCCTCCCAGCCATCCTCGGGAATAGCTAACACACCCCAGTCACTATCAATCACATGCGGCTTTCTCTCCATCCAGAGTGCCATCAAACATTCCAACACCATGTAGCCCATCCATGTCCGTCTCCTGAAGGGTGTGCTATCTGTTGTGTTTAGGCCAATATCTGACGAAATGCGCCCGGCAAGCCCAATAAGAAGCCAGGCTGTACTGAGTTGTAGCTGAGAAATGCTGACAAGAGAAAGTAGTAGAAGTGCCTGAACGTGCTCCAATCCATACTCTTTCGACTCGAACAGCAATTTCTGAGAGGACATATAAAGTTCTGTAGATATTACAGGAGAGATAAGAGTGTCTGGACCTGATGTCTTGTCTTTTCCTTGTTGTTTCACCACACCCTCGTTTTGTGCAGATGCCAATGCAAGAAGCGCATATAGTAATGCTCGCTTCCCTGGACCAACTTGTTGAGATGCCACTACAAGATTACTTGAGGAGGCCGGTGTGTTGATAGTATGGACAAGACGGACAATATCGTATTTATCAAGTATCGGAAACCAAGCATGACTGTAGGAAAAATAAATATCGATCAAAAGCCGGAAATTCGATGGGATATTGGTGGCATCGATAGCCGTGTCTCCTCGCTGAAGCAGTGGAAACCTGGCAGGACGATCGCTATGTGATGGGCTAGGAGTGGGGTGGGCGAAATCAGACCGGGAAATATAAATTGAGCCATAAGGTAAGTAGCTAGTGGTGGGGGAGTTCATTGATGCCGTAGCCGGAGGATTCAAAGGTGAATACGGATGATGGAGACGAGAAAAACCCTCGCTGCCAAAATTCGGCGTGGGAACGTCGGATGTAGGTTGAACAAATGAGATGCCGTTAACACCTGTACTGCCCCCATTTTGTGAGACAACATTGCCGTCTCGAGAGTTTTCTAGTCCTCCAATTTCGACCATATTTTGCCCTACTTCAAGGCCTTGCATTTCCTCGTTTCGTTGGTTCGCTTGGTGTGAAGCGCCGGGTCCGGCTATCGAGCGAGGTTCCTGATTTGGACTTCGGGGACTTTTCGGCTTCGGCTCATTGTCATCCTTTGGAGAGAATTCAACTCGGAAACGCGCATGAGTGGAACCTGTTAAGTTATCGATGTCCTTGTCAAGTGATAGTGGTTTCTGACACTTGAGACCACCAGCTCCGCTTGACTGTAGAGTTTCTAAGGCTTCGAAAACAATACCTTCCTTCCAGGCTTTGGTCAATCGCAACCCGTCCTCACTATCGTCCAACAAGTTCGCTGCATATTGCTCAATCAAGGCAAACAGAGCCTTGTCCGCTGCCTTGACACTAACGAGCAGCAAGCCCAGTATCCTTTGCAAGAGTTTCACGGACCTCTCCAGCGCAGACACACTACCAGGTACCAAGCCCCGTTTCTTGGGTGAAGATCCATAGGAGCACTGGATTGACTGCGACGAGCAAGGGGAGCAAGTCGGCTGGACCCCATCGCATTTGATCTTTTTAGACCGGCATTGTTCGCATGCACGCGAAACTCGGAGTCGCTTCTGAACCGGAGCGCCGGTGTCTGAGGTGCTCATTGTTTAAGATCGGCGCCGGCGGCAGTCATAGAGGCGCCGAGAATCGAAAATCCAGTGGAACCAGCTGATACGCGTGTACGGCGACGAAGAATGAACGGGGCGGATGAGCCTCGCATCCAGTGGGTGAGTGGAGTGAGGTTCTACTGGAAACAGCTGGCGGGTGTACGAGCATGGATGACGAACGTGGAAATCGTTCGACAGGTCGGCAGGGATCGATTGATGCATCCGAGGTTCTCACTTGGTGCATTGGTTCCTTCCCCGCATCCCATCGCATCGCCTCCCACAAGGACGTGGTGCACTTGCACTTGCACTTCCTCGGAGGGTGCGAATGTCGGAATAGAACTCCGGTCGCTCCACGGAAGTTTGTATGAGAGCAGGGTCTCAAGCTTTTCGATTTTTCGTACCAATGTCCACCACTTATTCTTCGGTCGGTTGGGCGCTAGGCAATTGGTTGCTGCACTTAAACATTGTGTGACTCGCCAGTCCGGTTCTTGCAAATTCAGCGCCAAAGTGTCTTTATCCGCCGACAAAACGTCCTCCCCCGTCTGTCCGGATCGTGACACATGCTCTGCCTTTCTCTTATCTGCTATGCTGTTGTTGCTACCACTGATTCCACCTCCCTCACGATATCACCAGCTCAATGAAGCGGAAGGCTGATCATGTTCACGACCTCGACTCTACGGGGTCCAGCCCAACACAGCGCCTACCATCCTCACCGCCCCAGAATGTCGCCGAGTTCCCTTATGCGCCATGCCCACGCACCGACGATTTTTCTCCTAATGCATCGATAGCACTGGTCGGGCTGCGTGGAGTAGGAAAATCCACGATTGGTGTTATTCTATCCTCAAGTCTCCGTCGCCGTCTCATCGATGGGGATGTCTACTTCGTCAATTCCACCGGAATGTCAATCGCGCAGTATGTCCAGCTTCACGGGTGGCCGGGCTTTCGCGCCAAGGAAGCCGAGTTTATGGAAGAGGTATTGAGAGAGAACGAAACGGATACAATAATTGTCTGCTCCAGCGGGTGCGTCGAGACGGGGAGCACGAGGGCTCTATTGAAGCAGTGGATGGAGCGTCATCCCGTCATACACATCATTCGGAATAAGACAGAAATACAGGACTACCTACGACCAGTGTCGCCGAGCTCGTCGCCAGCCCTACGTCCAGGGAACATGCCACCGTCCCTACCTCCGGGTGATACATTCCGGCGTTTGCTTGCGCGACGGGAGCCGATGTATTCGAGCTGTTCGAATCTGGTATTCTACAACATGTGGGATAAACAACAGCAACCCATAGCACCATCTGGCCGTTGCTCGCCGTCTTCCCCGACATTAAAACATGTAGAGCAAGACTTTCTCCGCCTACTGAACTTCGTCTTTCGGCGGGAGATGGCACCTGTCTGGGATAGGCAGCACGGCCCCCACCCCTCGTCGGCACCAGGGTCAACCGCCATAGAGGATAGATCCTACACGTACGCGCTTCGGGTGCCGCTGGCTCGTTCATTCACGACTCTTGACCAAACACTGGTGGGGCTGGATGAGGCTAGTGAGACTGTGGATGCGTTCGATCTCAGGATTGACTTGCTTCTAGATTCTAGCTCCAGTTCGGAGTCAGACACCCGACAGTTCTCGACCCTGTGTTTCATATCAGAGCAATTTGCTGCTCTACGGCGGCAGTCGAGCGTACCAATAGTCTATCACGTCAAGACGAGGGATCAGGGAGGCTGTTTCCTCGCAAATCCGCGGAACATCAATGAAGAAAAGGCATACCTCAGTCTTCTAGATCATGGACTTCGGCTTGGAGCTGAGTATCTTATTGTGGAATTCGGATTCAGTGACCAAGCGATTCGAGATTTGGTAGCCCGGAAAGGAGCAACCAAAATTATCGGCTCTTTCTTTGAGGCTAGGCAAGGCGAGGAATTCGGTTGGGGTAGTTCGGAGCGGCTGCGGGTGTATGAACAAGGCGCAATGTTGGGTTGCGATTTGGTCAAACTGAGCCAAAAAGCAAGAAACACGGAAGACAATTTTGCCGCCATTTCTTTTGCCCACGACATAGACAAACGAAGACAAACCAATGAAGCGAAAGGGCTTGGTACACTCCCGAGGTTGATATGCTTCAACACTGGTAGTAAAGGCAAGCTCTCCCGCATCCTGAACAAGACATTAAGTCCGGTTACCCACCCAGCCCTGGTCGCACGCCAGGAGCAACAAGGAACACCCCCAAGAGAAATTGACAACACCAATAAGGAAGACATAACGCCTAAGGAAGCAATCACAGCTATTCACGCGTGTGGTATACTGCCCCGCCTCGATTTTTGTGTGCTGGGCTCAGCGGTTCGACATTCCCTCAGTCCAGCAATGCACAATGCCGCCTTCAAAGTGTACGGAATGCCACACAACTACGGAATTTGCGAAACTTCCACGATAAACGACTTTCTCGCTGTTGCACAATCTCCTTCTTTCGGTGGTGCCAGTGTAGCCCTCCCCTTCAAACTGGAAATCATTCCCTTGTTACATACCCTATCGGACCATGCCAAAGCCATTGGAGCTGTCAACACGGTTATACCTCTCCGTTCAACGAACAATGATAGCACAGAAACACCGTTAGCATTGCATGGAGACAACACGGATTGGATTGGAATACGAACCTGTGTATTGCGTTGCCTCACACCCGTGAACGCAGTTACGCACTGCACCACTGCACTCATCATTGGCGCCGGAGGTATGGCTAGGGCTGCAATATATGCACTGCAAAAAATCGGCGTCGAGAACATATTCCTCTGCAATAGGACTGCAGAACGAGCGATCGACATAGCCCAGTATTTTAATGGCAAGAATATCAACGGTTGTTCGACACCAATTTCTCGGAGACCGTCATCGAGCCCAGCCGGTCATGTAGTACGGTACCTTTCATTATCAGAAGCAGTTTGGCCTGTTAGATATCGCCTTCCGACCATCATTGTGAGCTGCATTCCTACTTATTCGATCCTTGGCGCTCCTCCAGCAAACTTTACGATGCCAGACAAATGGCTGGAAAGCCCGACCGGAGGTGTATGCATTGAGGTATGTTTCCAGTATACAGCGATCTATTCTTTGACACGTTCTGACACCAGCTTCAGCTTGCGTACAAACCCCGAATCACGCCGCTTCTCCGGCAAGTCCGGGCGCTGGCACACAAAGGATGGATTGGTGTTGATGGGATCGAGGTTCTTCCCGAGCAAGGATTTGCACAATTTGAGTTGTTCTTGGGGAGAGAGGCACCGCGACGAGCAATGAGGGATGCTGTGGAAAGCGCAAGAGATCAGGAATAGTGTGTTGGTGGACATTGTCAGTTTTTGGTTTTTTATTTATGGCGTTTTTTTGTTATTTTTTTG
>Ga0307515_10001707_pt1 | contig 48929 bp, 52 predicted proteins | sample 17_EM_MG_FD_194513 | JGI IMG/M metagenome (GOLD analysis project Ga0307515, IMG submission 194513) | Populus trichocarpa ectomycorrhiza microbial communities from riparian zone in the Pacific Northwest, United States - 17_EM | ecosystem: Host-associated > Plants > Roots > Unclassified | place... | reverse complement strand
GCCGCTGCTTGCCTTTGGTATCCGCGACGACGACCAATTATATTATTATTATTATTATAAAAAAAACTAATAGGCAAAGGTAAAACCATGTATGAAGACTTGTTGTATATGATTGCTGTTTTTGCCCTTGACAAAGCAAGTTTAGGAAGTGCGAATTATAAGGCAAAATAATCTTTTATGGGTTCACTTTTCGTTATCAAATTGATTATAGTTAAATTAGTTTTTTCACTTTTATAGCGTAGTAATAAAACTTAATTATCCTTGGAAGAAAAAAAGAAATTAGCTTGGTGTTCTTAAATGACTAAATTATTCTTAAAAACAAAATAATACAAAACTTCCTATCAGGGATTTTTCATCTTCAGTTTCACCTAGTTTAGTCTCATTTACTCGGCCTGTCATAATTTAGTTTCATCTACTCACTAAACACATCTTAGAACATTTTGAACCATAGCTTGAGGAAAGAGCTTAAAAAGAGTCTACATTATCGGATCTATCGAGTCAACCCAACCGAGTCAACTAGGTTTCACTAAATTAATATATTTAAAACCCAACCCGGGTAAGACTAAAGTTTTCCTAATCAACCCGTCAAGCCACAACAGATTTAACAACTATGACTATGTTTATGAAATCCAATTCGTTCTGCATTTCCAACATTTCCAACGAGCAAATATTCATTTGACAATTGGTGAATACGATCCTTCAAATGCCAAAGAGCAATGCAAAGTCACCCAATGATTGTTTCCCACGGGAACTAAAAGAGATGCAGAAATTCCTAGCGTTAGTAGCAATGTTGGTTATATGAGGAAATGCAGCTGAATGCAAGTTTGATGCGTGGACAGAAAACAGTGGATTCAATTTTCTATCAACATCCATCAAATAAAAGAGGTAAGCATGATTGTGCAACTAACGAATGATATATATCTTCTAAATTGTGTATCCTTGAACCTGTTTCCTTTTTTGAACAAATATTTTGAAGGATCGTACAGACAGACTAAAGGTGGAACGGATATAAGCCTTTACAGCAAAAAAATGGAATTTACCGTTTAAAACCGCAGATCATGCAGCTAGCAAGAAATGAGCATTTGCCATCTATACATTGTGGTCATTGGGAGCGAGTAATTTGTCTTCTTCAGATGAGATCTCAGACAGCTGAAGATTTGACTTGGAACTCATTTTATTCCATTCATTTTCGACACGGAAGAAAACCCACTGGAACCGGCGAATCATCTCCAAGGCAGTGATTGTGAATACTGTGAGGTAATTGTGGCGGAGGTGAGCAGACAGCTTGTATGTCCATGCCAATCGCAAAATGAAATTGCTTCCTATCACCCAAAAATAAACCTGCAACTCCAAATTTATATGGATAAGATAATAAAACAAGGAACAGCTAGGTCTGCCATGATCCCGCTTGGCAAGGGGGTCGACTCCATCAATGAGTCAGTCTTGACCCATTTGCTTGGTAGCCAGATTTACATTCATAATTTGCAAGATAAATATAAAGATTATGCTGAAAACAAATGGCCAACCAGCTAAGCAAAGTTGTCCCTGGGCAAACCGGTTGTTTTATTGCCTATGAATTGTTGAACCAGGCCAAAAGTATCAGAAACTTGTTTTAACAGACTGGACAGGTCAGCCATAACCCTAAAAAAACTGCAGTGAGTAGAAGAACTGTAGAATTCTTACCCATTTTCGTCCATGTAATAGGTACGAACACAGACTTGGTTTGTTATATTTGAAAATTCGGGTGAAACAGCTGGCAAAAGAAAAGGAAATTCAGTATCAGGGCACCGGTAAATATTTTTGATGTGAAATAGCTTTAGAGAAAATCTAATTATCATGGCTTCAAGAGCAGCTCACATTCCAAAATGATGCCAAACAAGCAAGCAAACTAACATCACGGGAACAGATAAAAATATTTGTTGGAAAATAGAGAATAAAGAAAATCCACAAGTTAAATAATCATCCCTCAACATTTCTCTGAAAATACAATTATAACTCCAACTTCAAAGTCAAGGGTTCATGAAGACCACTTCTATTATATTAGTAATAGTACGAAAGATGAGCTGTAGAAAAGGGTGCATGGCAGTTCAAAGTTCCTACATGCTCTTTCGAATGCAAAGCAATGCCAGCAAAAGCACTGGGAAGAAAGGGACCGCGACAACCAAATACAATTCAAAATACAAAAAAGAAACAGAAACTCTGGAATGTTTTCGCATGTCAGGGTGAGTTGATTCTCAATAAGTGAGACCAATATAGGCAATGACAATTTCAAATAATATAATTTCAAGATCACTTGCAAGTCACCATTTCAGATTATATTTGTGAAACGGTACAAAAGCAATCATCCTACCTCAAGTCCCAATCCCGGGTCACATCCCAGTAGAACGAATACAATGAGTTTATGACACCTGAGAGAAGCCATAGTGGCCTATAGAAGTTTGTCCAACTATCCAGGAGGACATGATATTTAAGGGCTGAAAGAAAAATCACTGGTACTGCAGTCGAATATTTTAAAGCTGAAACAGTAAGTAAACAAAGTTAATATAGTTTCCATGAAACAAAATGCCTTATATGAAGCCCCCCCCCAAAAAAAATAAAAAAATACCATACGAATTGTTAGCCTGAATACCAACTAACAAGCTAGCACATAGATTAGAGGAAAAGGAAAGGAAATTCCAGAGCAAATTCACCATTAAAAAGAGTTGTTTTCTCCTTAGTATCCTTGTATTGTCGAAGACACTGAAATAATCGGAAAATGTAAGGCAAAACTAGAGCTATAGGGATCCCAATGGAGTGGCTGCCGCAAACAGAGTCAGCTTCAAACCATGCTATAGTGGCAACCTGCACACAAAATATCTTGTAATAAGCCTCATAGGACAATCATTTGTAGCAAACAACATTAAAAAAAGTACGAAGTGGTTTTCACTTTTCATAATAACACTGTAAGAGGATAGAAACCGCTACAAGTTAAATTTTGCAGGTTAGGTTAGGCAGTTCAAATTAAAAGCTTGAAAGGTGTGCTTATAGCGAGGCACATAATCAAATAATATGTAAGAAAAATTCATAAAACCAATATGAGGTCATTTTAGATTGAATCTACTAGCAAGCAGGACTTGCAAAGGAACAAAACATTGACCTGGCGATGGACCATTCGACAAACTGAACGCTCCAGATCTGAGAACACCTGCACAAAGCTGGCATTTATAAGAATATCAAGAAAGTACAGCAGCACTTAAATATTCAACAAACATCAAGAAACCATCTCCTTATCTGTCACTCTGAATCCAGCATCAATTATTGATAATTATTTGTTACAACTATATAATATTCTCTCCAATATTTCTTCAGAATAATATGACAAAGGAAAGAGCAAGCCAGACCAAGCAGATCATGCATCCATAATAATCAAGTATTTGATTCCAGATAGGAAAGAAATGAAGTCATCAAGAATAATTTGTCCATCACAGATACTGCAGTGCAATCCAAATTACACACTTCATCAGCTAGTTCAAAGCTGATTGTCCAGCAATATGGAATCCTTGCATATAGAAAAGTAACCCACACTAAATAGAACCTTTACCGCAATCATCAACCCTTTTCAATTAAATTCCTAAACTCTTATTTTAAAATCCACCACAGATGACAACATTGGCAATAAGAGAAAATAAAACATACCTTTGACATGGAGGTCAATATATCAGCCACAAAGAAGTCAGCAAATGTAATAGCCTGTAACAACAGTGGAAACATAAATAAGTGTGATAAAAAACATTTAAACACAAAACTTGAACTACATTTGCAATCAAAGCATAAAATCCTCTCCCAAGCATTATATCAATGAGTTAATTGTCCAATAGTGCTCATTCTAGTTTCCTATTAGGGAGGTTATGATGGGTACGACTTAAGGAGTCTGGCATTTTGGTCAAATAAAGTTGTTACTACAACTATTACCAAGCATCCATGGAGTTCCAACCCAATTAATATTCATAAAATCAGACAAGACTTGGATCTTTGGCAATTAGCTACAAGCCACCAAACGTTTTGGTGCTTAGTCAAGGAGCTTTTTAGGTCTTGATTATTCGATTTAGAAGTCCACTATGAGGTTGAAAATTGGCATGAATTAAGCACAACAAAAATTAATGAGACAAGAAGTCCCAAAAAGGTTTTCGAACTTGCCTGTAATGGGAAAACTATCCGCCAAAGAGTCCTTAGCAAGTAGTAGCGGGATGACAAGTAAAAAATATCAAAGGGGAATATCAAAACCAAAGAAACAGCACAGTATAATAAGACCTGCAAAAGAGAAAAAAATTAACCGATTGTATTTTCTATATACCAGTGATGATCAAGAAATATGGAGGTTTACTCTTGACAATGCAATATATGATAGTAGGACGTTATTGTTTCATCATATAGTCATGATATTCAGAAAACATTTTTTCACTTGTCATCCAACTATTATTTCTTGTACCAAATTATACCAAAGGCAAGCCATAACTATATCTTCTCAATCCTGAGAGAATTGTTTAGTTTGTTTTTTCAGCATAGTAACTATTTTAAAAGTTCACATATATTATCTTCACCATGTTTCACATTACAGTTGAACAAACTAAAAGACTCATCTGATTTTTGTCTATGCATGGGTGACTTATGAATAATTTGGCATGTGATGACATTACAAGTTTAGGTGAGACCACTACCAGAGGACCACCCTGTTACAACTAACTAAACTGACAAACTTTCGATTGTTTATGGCACTCATACTTAAGTAACTTCCCCTATTTAGTAAACTATTTAAAAGTGATAAGGTCAACAAAGATGAAATTGACAATCACCTCGATGATTCTATGAAATGAATCTAATATATATATACACACATATATCTTTTTATCAAAAATGAATTTCTTCCATTCAAAAAGCTAAACTTGTGCACTTGATTGCTCATGTAGGGGAACCATAAGTCCTCTTGAATCATAAACATGTTATTGCAAGAAGTCTTTTTGCAGTGATGGAAATGAAAATAGAACCCGTAATAAATCACTAAGTGAACAAAAGAACTTGTCAGTAAAATATAAGATCATCTATTACACTGGTTGTGATGCAGCCAACGACACTTCTCCATGAGAATATAGATAAAGATATGCTGTCATGCTAGTAGGGACGATGATAGTCATCCATGTGGCAACCTGCAATGATCAAAATGGCAAGTTTTCCTGAGAAAGTGCATGTCAAAACAATAAAAATAAATCACATTAGTTAGAAGAAAATCTAAATTATGACATACTAAATAATTTCAACATAAGAGAAAAGAAAAGGAAAAGACATGATACAATACAAAAAAAAGTTATTCCTCTATAGGGGACATTTTTCTGCTCAAATAACACATTATGTGCCACATAACGCCTTTTGATCATTTAGTGCTGACTATCATATATCCAACAGGTAACTGGAGTCTGGATCATTAACAAACCACAGCAGGCTATATAAATTCCAACTATGACAGATCTAATCCATTAATTTTAAGATACAAAACCTTCCATATTTCTCTGTGAGTAAGATGATTTTGGTCCAGATCAAAAATTTTGGCATAGCTGATGGTAGACTGTGCAAAAACCCACAAATTAACTCCCCAAAGCCAAACCATCATAGTCTGCACAACCAAAACCAAAAGCATGTGAAATATTTACTCACTGTAGAAAGAACTAGATTAATATAGTCTAGTGTCACTCAAAACAAAGATAACTAACCACAAGAAGAAGAGGATTGTAATACAAAAATGCCTCGTAAAGAAAAAGGTCCCGCAAATTCACACTCATTCTCATAACAGAATCCCATCCAATCTACAAAAATTCAAAAATATCCATTAAAGAACATGATCTTGTGAAAGCAGGTAATAAATACCACTTATAAGCAAATCGAAGAACATAAGACTCACCTTGCAGCAAATAAAACCCCAGAGAAAAAACAACAGTACCTGTACGAAGCAATTAACCTCATTTAGCATTTCCAAACACCTCAATACAAGAAAAAGCAAATGGAGTGCCAAACAAGTAACCGCAAAAACCTTGAATCTCCATAACAAAATTGGAGAAGGCATTATCGCTGCAGTAGTAATCGGTAAACTAGCAATTTTCAAATCATTCGACCCCGTAGAATGTAACAAACCTTCCATCTCAACATTTCCCTCTTCCTTATCTAACAGCACACAGATAAATCATTATATCTACAATTATTTTTCTGAAAACAACACACGGATAAATAAAAAAACGACGGATTAAATTCAACATCTGTATCTAAAACAGCATTAAGATAATCTTATTATTATTGCTACCAAGATCAAAGACGACAGGTCGGCTACCAGACTTCCTTAAATGCGGACTTTTGCTAGGCGGAATCACTTGACCTCCAAACATAGATTTAATTGCTGATGCTATACAAATCTGCAGAAAAAAAAACTATAAATTAATATAAGAATATAGCAACAGACTACATCTACTAAAATACGAACAAAAATTAATTAATTTATCAATGATCGATTTGAATGCTTAGAATTAAGTGAAATTGGATCTAAGCTAAATTGTTAATGCATTCGCATAAAAATAACAAGAAAATGTGAAATTATATTAAAAAAAGAAATACAATGATAAAATTAACAATAAATAACAAATAAATGCGGCTTGAAGTAAACAAGAAATCTACATTGCGAAAATTGGAAAAATTAGATGATTAATTAAATAACTGAAGCAGTGATTAACGTTTAAGCTAAAATTAGAGTGAAAAATCAGATCTAAATTTAAAACTAAAAATGAAAATTAAACGGTACTGAACTGGATTAAGTGATTAACAGCAACGGCAAGATGAATGTGAAAATTTTGGATTACGAGAAATTCACAGAGAGAGAGTTGATTAATTGATTACAGAGCGATTGATTAAAGAAGAAACTGAGGATTTGGATCTAAAATGGATTAGAAAAGGAAAAATTGAGATCGAGAGAGAGACTTACGGAGGAAGGGGGTGATTATTGTTAATTATATTTTTGAGATTATATTTATTTATTTGTCTTGTTTGTTGGAGGGATTTTTGAGTGCGAAAAAAGGAAAGGAGGGAGGGGTGTTCAGAAGTCAGAAACCGATTGAACCGGACCGGTTCAAGCAAAACTAAACTAAGTATAAATTGTAAACAGGTTTAAAACGAAAATTTCTCTTTCAAGCCCTAAACAATACCTCTAACTCTCAGCCGCACGCCCTTCCTCTTCCCTGACCATGCTCTCTCGATCTTCCCAGCCTCTCTAAAACTCTCTGCCGTCTCCCCCGCCTCTCTGTCAAAAGGTAGGGTTTAGGGTTCAGGTCTTTATAATTATGTCAAAAAGGAAATGTATAGAACATCCTATTTGCACCAATAGTCATGTATTCGAATATGTTGGGACCAATCTTCACCGTTAATTTGATCAATGAGAAAGAAATTGATTTGTTGCACATGACCTAATGAACTCAGCGGTGAAACCGGGTGATCTTCCTGGCCCGTCTGTTACCCGGTTAATAAAGACAAAAAGCCGAACCGAACCGGTTCGGTTTGAACCTGTTTCAGGAAATCTGCAAAATTAGAAAAACCGGTTCGGTTGGGTTTTTGATCCAGACCGGTCCGAACCCGGTTTTGACACCCCTAACCAACACTGGTAAACCGACAAGCCTGTTTGGCTCTGCGGTTAAACCTGCTTTTAACCGAATTTTAATTTTTTTTTTTGTTAAAATTGAGTGCGGTTTATATTTTTTGGATCGTTTTGATGTGCTGATGTCAAAAATAATTTTAAAAAAATAAAAAAACATCATTGACATATATTTCGGCACAAAAAGCTATTTGAAAAGCAACCACTACCACACTGCCAAACAGGCTTTTAATTATGTTTGATACTGCAGGGATTAATTAGTTTGTTCTAGTAAACTATAAGGACTAAAGTGTAATTTACTCAAATATAAAACAACAAAAACCTTAAACCCTAGAATAAAACCCTACCCTTCTTTTCTCGGAGAGAAACAAAACGAAAAGTAGAAGGAAAGAAAGAAACCCTTCTTTTTTTTGTTATTAATCACGTCCTTGCTGTGTTTTTCAGGGTTTAGCATACAACAGCCTGAAACAAGCTCCAGGGATTGCATATCGTTTTTTGCTTCTTGCTCTTATTGCTGCTGATTATTTATATTTTGACTAACCTACAGTTTTTGCTATATTTATAGTACTATATAGATATATAGAGAGAAAATTTTGAGTGAATTTTTACAGATGGCGATGGATGGAAGTTTCAGTCTTGAATCGGCTCTGGAAAGGTTCCTTACTCGTTGCCCGAAGCTTGCGACGATTGACAAGCTCCAACGTTTTGTAGAAGCGGTACTTCACTCGACTTGTTTTTCTTTTTTTTTGTTTATATGAAATTTGGTGTTTTTTTATGTGTTCTTTGGGTGCTAATGGAATAATAAAACAAAAAGATATTATGGTTTTTTGTTTTGTTTTGTTTTTTTGGGGTTTGGCAGGGGCATACTGTGACGGAAGAAGAAGTGGTGAAGTTGTTGGCAGAGCTGTTTCTGAACCCTAATTATACTATCCCTTTGATTGGTTCTTTTCGGCCGGTAGCTCGAAAGATAGTAGATCAAGCTGTGGCTTTGCTTAGGAACTGCAATCTAAGTTCTGATTCAGATGATATAGAAGGGGATTTTGTTGATGCTGATGTTCTTTATGTTATTGAGCACTATGAACGGAGTGGGAGGGGTTTGGAGCTTCACGAGCTTGCTTGCCTGGCCTTTTGTCGTGCCCTTGACTTGGACCATTCTTTATTGGGGTAAGGACATGTACATGCTATTTACTGTTACCTTGTGCTTCACTTCTTAAGACGTGAATAATTAATGATACAAAGCAACAATTTCTTGATGTCTAAAAACACATGTTCAAGAAGGACAACAGGGTGCTGCACCCTGGAACTGAGGCAGTATACTTGAAAATGCCTTGACGAAGACAAAGTATAGAAAACAGGAATATAATCAAATTAGCCAATGAAATCTAGAAGATATTTAAACTGTGTCAAGAAGCTTGAATAACCACAGCTTTTTGTCATTGATGGATTCAATATGGGTGCAATGGATGCAAGTATCATACTTCCATGCCTTATAGCACAAGGGTTTATGAAGTTTTTAGCTTGCCATTGCTAATTGCCCCTTTATGTAAAGACAAAAAGGCTTACATCCTATAAAACTGAAGAAACCATTACTAGTAGGTATTTAAGTATGAGCATATGCCATGAATCTTAACGTTGATTTTTACTCTCAACGTTGAAAAGTTCTACCTGGAAAATTAAATTTGTTGTACTCTTGCATATTTTTAGAATGATGAGTTCATATCGATAACACCCCCCGCATGACGTAATTATGGCCTTGCCATAGACAAGTTTTGATTCAAGTGTTCCATATAACTCATACAGATTTTGCCATCATTTCCCTCACGTACAAGATTAACCTTTTCACCTGAATATCCGTGTAATTATTCTGCTCGAACCTTTTCTGAATCTGCTGAAGTGGATTGTGTTGGTGCTGCAGTGCTGTTGTAAACTTACACCTAAAGAACTGTTTGATATATGATATGGTTGCTAATTTGAGACTTGCAGTGCTCTTTTAGTTATGCTGGTTTATGAGATACAGACATGGTACTTGGTGCAGGTCTGTCACAACTTACTTTAAGTTTGCTCCGCCTCCTTTTGAACGCATATCGAGGAACAAAGTAGTTTCTGAGGATCAACTGTTCCAGGTATTTACCATAATTTATATTTTATCAAATATCAATCGAAATCTTTGTTCCATTACTAGTTTGAAAAATAAACTCTGATTCTGTTTGTGTCTCAATTCATCGAAGACATGCTTCTGAATAACAATCGGTTGCCATCCTTGAGGTCTTGTTACTGGTTGGTTGTCTTGCATCTCTATTGAACTTCATATATGTGGTAGTGTAGCCTTCTCTTTCCCCTAAATTAAGAGAACTTGTCATTTATTAAATGAGGCCATGATATACATGATGGTAAAGCAGAGTTGTAAACAATGCTGTGTTCGATGCTAAATTGTTGTTTTGCATCTGTAAACTGAAATAGTTCAAAGGTTTTTAGAATGGTTGCATTAGCTGCTTTTGACTTTAGTTTCCCTTTTCATTGAGAAGGATCCCTTATTCTTCTAGTTTTTTTGCATATCATTCCAAGAAAATATTTGTTGGAATCATTTTAATTGCTATTATAAGTAGACTAAGGATTATTGTGGATGTGCTAACTATGCTTTACTGTTGAATCATTTTCAGTTTTGAAGCTGTTATAGACTTCTATAAGGGGTATATCTAGGAAGGTAGATATATTTCCACTTCTCTTGTCCTTGACCAGAGAAAATCCAAAAATCTAGTAACTTAATTACACCTTTAAATATCCTAGGAAGATATGAACTGTGTATTTTCTGCATTTTTTAATATTTGATGCTATTTTTTTTCTTGCATTTTTTTTATAGCCCATAGGCATCTTTTTAAGATGAAAGGAACACCTATACAAGCATGGCTCTATTGGAAGACAAGAAAATATGAATTAATGATGAAAAGGAATGGCTATTTAATAGGGAGAATAAATCATCATCTAAAAGACAATAGATAAACGACCTAGAGAGAAGCATGAAACTACAATAAAGAGCAATCTAAAAGGAACGCTCCAACAATCCCTTGTGAGTCAGAGATTGGAGGAACATTCCAGCAAAACTCTCAGATGCATCATCTGAAAGACACTGGTAAAGTAAACGACATAGAGAGAAGATAAATTTAGAGCAATCTAAAATGAATACTCCCACAAAATCATCATATGCATCATTTAAAATAATAAACGACCTAGAGAGAAGCTAAACTTAGAGAAATCTAAAAGGAACACCCATGCAAAACCCCCAGATACATCACCTAAATGAGGCTAGTGGTTCTATCCCATAAAAGTCATGTATTAGGAAATGGGTAATAACTGGTTATGGTCATATAGAAGAGTGGGGTATTAGAAGCTAAATTTAGAGAATCTTATCTTCTTCATTGTTCTTGTATGAAATGGTTGCTCTAATTTGTTTAATATGCAGTTTTGCAGTGGAACCCAATGAAAATAGTTGAATTTACTGCTTTGTTGTTGCAAGCCAAAAGCTCAGCTTGTTGTACCTAGTAGTGATCACTTCTCGTGTTAGGTTTTGTGCTAAATTGAGTATGTCTCAATAAGTATTCCTAGTTTTGATTGATTTTTCTTAAATTTTGTTAGCCTTAATGATGGTGTGGAATGGCACGAAAGGATCCATATTGCTGACCCCAACTAGTTTGGGATCGAGGCTTGGTTTTTGCTTTTCAATGTTGCAAGAAAGGAGTAGTGCCCTTTTGTTTGATTTTTTTAACGTCAGAAGTTCACAAAATGTATTGCTTTTGGGTTAATATGATACTTATTCTGTTTTGTCAGGCTGCAAATCATTACTTACTTGCTGTGAGGATATCATACCGCCTCCTCCTTATGCAACCTGAGTTCTTTTCTGAACAGTGGAACTGGTCCTGTTTTTTGGACCACGTAAAGAAGTTAGTAAATCTTGATCTGTTCCATGTTGCCAAGGATGCAAAGGCGATCGCAGATATAAAATGGTGTGGGATACAAATTCTGTGTACAATTTTGGGAATGAGTGACAAAGCAGTTGAAAATTTTGGTGTTGGAGCTGAGGAAGCAACTTTGTGTTTGTTGCGGTTGGTTCTTGTAAATGTTGTAGTTTTTATGAGTTTAGTTTTTTTCAGCCTTCTAAGTTGCTTGTCTGCTGCTTTAATTTTCAGCTGGGAGGAGTTTTGTCAGGATGTAGCTATAGAGAAGTTTTGCTTATGCGTTGGATCTTCTGAGCAGACTAACTTTGGTTCTTTCACTGGAGGCATCAAGTTCGGTCAACAAAACTTCCTAAAGTCTTGTGGTCTTAATTCTCTGATATCATCACATTGTCATCAGATTGAGCCAGTGATTAAGAGTCGAAGGGTGGTGACATGGTAGGTATTTACCAAACTGAAATTATAATAAATTATTCTTTTGCTTACATGATGAAATGATTTTTTCAACAATAATATTCTTACATCAGTTTGTGATAATAAATGGTAATGGCTTTGTAATGATATTATTTAAAGTCTCTTTCAGAAATTTATGCATTGATTTTTTGGTTTTACCATTTTGGATTGTTCTGGACCCTGTGGTTCAAAAACTTGACCATTTCTATATTTATTTTTAACATAGGTTTTGTGGGTTCACTTTCTGATATTGGTCTCTTCCAATTCAGGGATGAAAGGTCAACTGCCTATCCATTTGTCGTAACATCTATGATGAGTAAAGGCTTTGAGATGGTGCTCTTGGCAGTGAGTCAAAAATGGCCTGTGCTACTGTATGGCCCCCCTGGGGCTGGGAAAACTGCTCTCATTAACAAGTTGGCTCAGGATGCTGGGAATCAAGGTACTTAACTAGTTAAAGTTAGAATTCCCCCAAGTTGACATTTTCATTCGTTGACCTGCTTAGTTAAGAAATTAAAGAAGAAATAAATAACTAAAAAGGAGAAGAGGAATAAGATGAAGTAGTAGGTGATATGAGAGAGAGGAAGAAAAAGAAGTGAAGAAAGGTTGTAGGCACAACTTTGTTGCCTCTTGAGCTATATACATGTGTGTATGTGTGTGTGCAATCACATGGTTGCCTCTGACAGCATTAATCTAGCTAAATGCCACTGACTTCTCCCTTGAACTTCTGGCCCTTTCTGGTTTTCAAACTTTCCTGAGATGTGTGTGGGCAATCCAATTAGTACCCCTGGCAGCATTATTCTCGCTAAATGCCCATGACTCTCCCCCTTGAACCTCTGACCCTTACTCTGTTTAAACCTTCCTGAGATGCCCACCAGGTCTTTGTGAGTATCCTTAACATTATTATGTCTTAAGTTTCATGGAAGTTCCAAACTGTATTGTTGTTAAATACTATACAATATGATGAAAAAGGGGGTGAATACATACAAAAAGAAACAGATGAATCATGTAAGAGAGCCACATAAAATTTCTAGTATTAAATTGCCCAAGAAAGCTGCAATAATTGACAACAATGCCAACATAATAAGTTTGATCTAACCATATCAACTGGACTGTTAACTTGAGTTTTTAGTCCATGTAACACTGCATTTTAAAAAGAGAGGAACCCGACTTCTCAATGTTGATCATGTCATGCTGTAATTGCATGTCATTTGATAATGTCCTATGGATTCCAATACACTGAAACAGCAGTTGTATCGACTATATGCTGCTCATAATTTGAAATGCTGTTATAATGGCAACATAATGGGTATTAGTACTTGTCTTGCAGTATAGAATAAGCATGAAATGCTTCTTGTGCATGTAAATTTTCAATTGTTGTGTTCTTAAAAGCCAAACCGTTCTCTTCCTATTCTTCTTTTAAAAACTGAAAGATTGATACCAATTTGGTGTATTTTCATTTTAGCACCAGTTTGTGAAGAGTACTTGGGGGCTTAGTATGCATTGGAAGCGGTTGGAATGATAGAACACATCTTGTCACAGTTTGTTTTTATTAGGGGTTTTCCTCGTATGCTAGAGTGGGGAATTAATGGCACTAGAAGAAATGAGAGTGTTAAAGTTCTTGCTGTAATTTAAGAGAAGATAGAATGATATTTAAACTGTATTGATTTAAAGGGTTGACGCGGCACTTAGAGAAAACAAATTCTCTTCTATTTAAAATGCTTTATTCAAGTTCAAGAGATGTCTTAATTTTTAAGTATTAATCAAACAAATGACATTAGGTAGATAAATATGGAAGAAGAGGGTTCATGTACCCTGTCCTAACCAGTTCTGGAATACATTGTTTTGAGTTGAATTGTATGTGTGGCATTTCTTGATATATCTAGCTGTTGGAAGAATACTGACACCCTGCATGTAGTGAACTTGTTGTCCCTTTGTTGTTTTTTCATGAACTGCTCCTATCCTTTTCTTTGGCGCTGCTGACACTAATTTTTTATATTGTTTTTGGGGTCTTCTTTCCATCTTTCTGTCTCCATTTCTGTCCCATCCCACATTTAGTTCTATCTATTCACATGGATGATCAAATTGATGGCAAAACACTGATTGGGAGTTATGTGTGTACTGAGCAACCTGGTGAATTTAGATGGCAACCTGGGTCACTTATCCAGGTAGGTTTTCTTTTCAAAGAACTCCTACGGCTTAATTCTTTTGACTGCGATATGCACTTTCTACCCACTTGTAATGTGTTATATGGTTTCCAATTTCATTAGGCTGTTCTGAATGGATATTGGGTTGTATTTGAGGACATTGACAAAGCACCATCGGATGTGCAATCGATCTTGTTGCCTTTGTTGGAAGGTGAAATCGCTTTCATTACTAGTCACGGAGAGGTAACTATTTGTTTCTCATTGTTATTTTCATACAGAGAAGTGGTCTTTAAACTCATATGCTCATCAAATAATGTCAGAACTTTAAAGCTGAATAAATACACTTCGTTATTTTTTTTTTCCAAGGAGTTGAAACTAAAAGCTATATGGTTATTTTGCATCTCTAGCTTCTATTATTTTTGTAAATGCAGTTTATTTTAAAGGTTCATTTGTAGACATTTTCTTAATGATGTCTTTATCTAGTTATCTCAGTTACCTTTTTTGTTCTCTCTCTCTCTCTCTCTGTTTTGAATAATGATGAGGATCTTGGACATTTTAGGAAATAAGGGTGGCGGAGAGTTTTCAACTATTTTCTACCATCACTACTTCCAAGAGTAATGTATCTCACACAGCAGAAGGTTTGTACTAGGAGTCATTGAATATGCTCAAATATGCTCTGTGGCCATCTGTCCATAATTGTAGTTGGAGTACAGTTGGCTGAACCAGAGATTTCAGTTGCAGGTGGAAGTTCACTTAGCACACTTTGGAGGAGAGTGATGATTGGACTGCCAAGTAATGATGACTTGGAAAATATAATGAAAGCATGGTATCCAAGTTTGGGACCTCTCACCGGAAGACTCATAGGTGGGATGTATGAAATGTTAAGGAATTTTCAGTTCCAGATTATGGATCACTTACAGTAATTTTGTTTTGGCAGAAACAATGGAAAGAGTTAATCCTTCTCCATCTGGAAATTCTGCCTGCTTAAGCTGCCTTAACAGGTTCTCATTAAGGTAATGGATGATGCTTACTGCTCAATGCATATATTGCCTTTTATAAACCAATCAGATTATTGTAACCGGCTTTTGGATCCTGATGGCAGGGACCTCCTTAAATGGTGCAAACGAATAGCAGAATTAGGTTTGAATGGGGATATGCTGACAGCTTATCAGTGCCATCTTATCTATCAAGAGGTCTTTTTTGTAAAATGCATCTTGCCTTGTTACTATTTCCTTTTTCTTTTATTTCCTTCTATCTAGATGAATTGCATGATCTGTATCCTACGGATAAGCCTGCTCTTGAACTACAATTAATGAGTGCCGCTGGTTTCTACCTTTAGGCTGTAGACATATTCGCGTCCTTTTCAGCCCCTTCTGAAAATCGACTCACTGTAATGAGAGACATTGCAAAGTTGTGGGGAGTTCCCATCTCAGAGGCAGGAATCCTTTATCCTTGTAAACCTGAAATTCAGGTACTTGTTGATTTAGATGCTATTAATTTCTGACATTTTAGGAGTTGCTACTTGTTACACTCATGTCTGGAGTCAACTGCAGAATTTGTTCACAGAATTAAGAATTGGTCGAGTTACCCTTCAACGCACTGAAACTGTGGTTAGTGAAACAATTTGAAATTGTCTCAATCAGTTTTGTCTGTTGTCTGCTTCGCTACTGACATACATATATATATATATATAAATATATATATATATTATATTTGATCCTTTCAGGTGCATGGCCAAGAGAGACTTGTTGAGATGCGGAGTTCTTTGTATGTGCTCGAGCAAATAGCTTGCGCTGTTAAGTACAATGAGCCCATTCTCTTGGTTGGTGAAACTGGAACAGGAAAGACAACACTTGTACAAAATCTAGCCATGATGCTGGGTCAGAAGCTTACTGTTTTGGTATGTCATAGAGGACTTCTCGCTCTCTCTCTCTCTCTCCCTCTCTAGCTTCAAAGCTCCATGCTGAGTGAATATTGAGTTCTATATATAGCACATAATATGATAAAGTTTGATAAAGTTTGTTTTCTTTTCCAGAACTTGAGTCAACAAAGTGATGTTGCTGATTTGTTGGGGGGATTTAAGCCCATAGATTCACTATCTATATGTATTCCTCTGTATAAGGAGTTCGAGATTCTATTTTCCAAAACATTTTCGATGAAGGTATTTTTATTTTCAGGGAAAAAAATATCTGCTTCCTATTAAATGTCTACATAAATAACTCGTGCCTCTTGTATGTTCTTGTCCAGGAAAATGATAAAATTTTTGCTTACTTACAAAAGCAAATGAAGAACAAGAACTGGAAAACTTTATTAAATGGATTTAAAAAGTATGTTGATAATTTCCAAAAAAAATTACAGACAGAAAGATCTGGGTCTGGGAAGAAACGGAAAAAACCTTTGGATGAAAATATCAGAGCTTGGGAGAGTTTCTCTGTAAAACTTGAAGCTGCTCTTCGTCAAATCGAAGCTTCATCTGGAATGCTATTTTCATTTGTAGAAGGATCCTTTATAACTGCTCTTAGAAATGGGGAGTGGATTTTGCTTGATGAGGTGAATTTGGCTCCACCTGAGACCTTGCAAAGAGTTATTGGTGTCCTTGAAGGAGAATATGGATCACTTTGCTTAGCTGAAAGAGGGGATGTTAGTCATATACCTAGAAATCCTAGTTTCCGTATATTTGCATGCATGAATCCTGCAACTGATGCTGGGAAGCGAGACTTGCCATACTCATTGCAGAGTAGATTTACAGCATACTTTGTCCATGATGTGTTGGATAGAGATGATTTGAAGTTATTTATTAACAAATTTATGGAGGAAAGCATATCAAATATTGAACTTGAAAAGAAAATAATTGATTTCTATGAAGCAGCCAAAAAGAACTCTGAAGAAAGGCTGCAAGATGGGGCCAATCAGAAGCCACAATACAGTTTAAGGTCTTTATACCGTGCACTAGAATATACCAGGGGGGCAAAGGGAAAATTTGGATTTCCAAAAGCAATTTATGATGGATTCTGCATGTTCTTTCTTACTATGTTGGACAGACCTAGTGCCAAGATTATGAAAAAGATGATAAAGGAGAAATTGCTGGGAGGAAATAAACCTTCACCTGTACCTTTTGATGCTTACTTGAGGATTACAAAAATCTCTGGTTTTGATGATTTATATAAGAATTATGTTCTAACGAAGAGTGTTAAGAAGCAACTTGAGAACTTGGCACGTGCGGTTTTTATTAAGAGATATCCTGTTCTGTTACAGGGTCCCACTTCTAGTGGGAAAACTAGCCTTGTCCAGTATCTTGCTGCAAGAACTGGGCATGAATTTGTACGGATAAATAATCATGAACATACTGATCTACAGGAATATTTGGGTTCCTATATATCTGATGCGCAAGGGAAGCTTGTATTTCAGGAAGGCATATTAGTTAAGGCTGTTCGCAATGGTCACTGGATTGTTCTGGATGAGCTCAATCTTGCTCCTTCAGATGTGCTGGAAGCATTGAATCGATTGTTAGATGACAATAGAGAACTCTTTTTGCCTGAATTGCGAGAAACTGTTCGGGCACATCCAAATTTTATGCTTTTTGCCACCCAAAATCCACCTACGTTCTATGGTGGGCGTAAAATGCTTTCCCGAGCCTTCCGAAACCGTTTTGTGGAGGTTCATGTGGATGAAATTCCAGATGATGAGTTGAGCACAATAATAGAGAAAAGGTGTAAAATACCTGGAAGCCGTGCTAGGTTGATGGTTGAAGTAATGAAGGAGTTACAGTTTCACAGGCAGAGTAGCAAAGTTTTTGCTGGGAAACATGGATTCATAACTCCACGAGACTTGTTTCGCTGGGCAAATCGTTTGAGGGCTTTTGGAGATTCTAAAGAAGTCATGGCTGAGCATGGTTATTATCTTTTGGCTGACAGATTGCGGGATGAAAGAGAGAGGCATGTGGTTCAAGAAGTTTTGGAAAGGCGTCTACGTGTGAAAATTGTCAGAGATCACTTGTACAAGGTATCTTTCTATTGAGTGCATTTAAACTTGTTCATTGATATGCTGAATGCTTTTAAATGATTCATTCTAGTGTATTGAAACTAATAGAACTTCAAGTTGATTTGATAAATGATTTAGATCTAAGTAGTTCTTTGTTTTGCTTTAAGAAAGAAGGCTTCACTGGCATCAAATTATGTAAAAATTTCCATATAAATCCTTCACTGCACCTGCTGTTAAACATATACCCTTTTTTTGATGTTTATTGCACAAGCCTTGGTTGACCATATTATATTCAATATTTATCAGATAGTTGCCAAAAGTTCCATGCTTTTGCAATCTTGCCGCCTGCTAGCCAATAAGTTTGGTGTTATGAAGGCATAGACCAATGATGGTACACTTTAGGCATGACTTAATTGGAGTCTTCTTGAATTTGGATTTTTTTTTGCTGATCCTAATGTATGAACCATGCAAATTTCTAGTGTGTTATGCTTTGACTCTTACCTATGTAATGTTTCTGTTGTGTTTCTTGATAATCAACATATATTAAGGTGCATGTAATGTGGTGATTCATTCCATTCCTTTGTGCCTAAAGGATATTTGCCTTGTTTTCTGCCTTTTGCTTCCCTCAATATAATTCTACTATTGTTCCATCCTTTCAAGGGCCCTAACCTAAATGATTGGTTCAAAGATTCTTATTTTTAGTCTTATCTCTAATCAATTTGCTGTTTGTTTTATTCATTTCCTGATTTGTTCAGGAATCAGTTGCAAGGGAATCAGAATCAATTGGAAGTGATTTGCAGAGTTTGGGCGAGTATGAACTTATAAATTATGAACTCAAACATAAACACTTCCTTTCTTGATTTTTTCTTTAATTTATAATATGTTTCTTTCCAGTGTCATACTCACCCGAAGTATGAGGAGATTGTATTTCCTTGTCAAGCGTTGTTTTGAGTTGCGTGAACCTGTGCTTCTTGTTGGCGAAACTGGTGGCGGGAAGACTACTGTCTGTCAGTTACTGAGTAGAGCATTGGGGTTAAAATTACACATCTTGAATTGCCACCAATACACCGAAACATCTGATTTCATTGGGGTTTGTGCTAATATTATTTGAGTGTTTTTAGATATATAGTTTTCAGTCTCCCCTTTTATATGCTCTTTGAAATTCAACTGATGAAATGTTTTATAGGGGTTCTTTCCTGTTCGAGAGAGATCACGACTAGCATCAGAATTCAAATATATAATTGAAAAATGGATGCTTTCAAAAGCTTATACCCACTTTGCTCAGGACTTGGTGAGAATTTTTTGAATGATGTATATGCTATAGACGGGAATCTTTTAGTAGTCCTTGATGAATTGATATTCCATCTTGTATTCCTTGGATGCAGGATCTTTCTTCTGATATTGGTCAGGCTTCTTCCACTCTTGATCACCTCAATCTAATAATAACAAGCTATAGACAAGGCCAAGTTTCATGTCCTAATGTCAGTGCGAAAGACATCGACACTCTTGAGCAGATGAAGTGGGACCTGACATGTTTACTTCAGAAGTGGCAAACAATATTTATGTGGCAAGATGGGCCTCTAGTGCAAGCAATGAAGGCTGGTGATCTGTTTCTTGTTGATGAAATTTCTTTGGCTGATGATAGTGTATTGGAAAGGTTGAACAGTGTCTTGGAGCCAGAGAGAAAATTGGTAGGTATCCATTTATCAGGGGCCTGAGTTTTTCTTTTGTTTTTTATTACAAGGAGGCTAAGCCCCAACATGCTATTGGCTGCTTTCCAGCTGTTGGGAAAAGTGTTCTTCATTATTCATCATCAATCATTCTTTTATGCTATTTTTGCTCTTGGTTTTAGTAGAAGTTGTTTTGCATCATATTTTCTTTGATTAAATCAACAGGTTCTTATCTGATTTGATTTATAAGGACCATGCTTTTACATGATTTTTTATGCTTGTTATGCATATCATGGTCATTGAACTGATTGGATACATGTAGATATCCAATTTACATATTTTGTTGCCGAGGCTTCTAAATGTACCTTTAAATGGAGCCCTCTAATCACCTCTTTTTTCTTTTGCAGTCATTGGCTGAGAAAGGAGGGCCAGTCATGGAAAATATTACTGCTCATGAAAATTTTTTCGTCCTTGCAACTATGAATCCTGGTGGGGATTATGGTAAGAAAGAATTATCTCCAGCTCTTCGCAACAGGTTCACCGAAATTTGGGTTCCTCCTGTTTGTGATTTAGATGAACTTGGAGATATTGCTTCAAAAAGGTATGTCCAATTAAGAAAGTTGTCCACTGGGGTGGTGCTTGCGAAACAGAATCAAAAGCTTTCATTCTTCAATTTCAATCCTTTTTTTTTTTCTTGTCTGCAGACTTTCCAATCCAGAACTCTCATACATTGTGGGTGCTATGCTGAAGTTCTGGGAGGTAACTTTTGTTTGATACCCTTGTTGCTGCTTTGTCTTTGTTTTTGCTGATGACCGATGATGAATAGTTTGGTACTTTTGCTTGTCCAAGGAGTTGATGGTAAAATCTGTTTCCAATGCGACCCCTACTCCTTCTGTGTGTGTTGTACATTGGCATTTCCTATTGGTGGGGGTTTGACACTTGAAACCTCTTTAATTGAAGAGATACCATTTCTTCATTTTGGAAGATATTGTTGCATTGGAGAAAATCCTCTCCTTAGATTGGTCTTAATACCTTGAAAGTTTTGATATTTGTGGCTCAGGTGGTAGGTTTCTTTTTATGTTTTTCACTTGATGAGATTCAGCACCTTCAAACTTTGTGCTTGTGTTTTTTCCCAAGAAATCCTTTAGAGTTTCCACCTAGTTTGGTGACAAATTTATTAATGATTATGAACATGGGTTTCTCCGCCGCTTCTTTTGTCAGACATGTAGCTTGTTATTGGTAATTTGTTCTGTTTTTTTTTTTTGGGATGAGGTTGCCCGGATCAGTGAAATGTTCTGGATTGATTTTAACTTTGCCATATGGTCATGGCTGTTATTTTAGTTTTTCCTATCATGAAATCTTGAGATGGTGCTTGACTTGTAGTTTTTAGGAGTTTTTTTTTTTCCTGTTCTATATAGCAGCTACTCTTTTTTAGTTAAATGAATCTATATAGCTTTGAATTGCCTTTACATGCTTTTAAACTGAAGGTGGAGTTGCTTATTGTTTTTTTCTCTAGCTTCTTGTTTGGCTTCATGCTATTGTGGTTAGTATGCAGATGATGATTTGATTTCTGTATTTTACTTTAAATGATATATTCATTTAAAATAGTTATTTCATGTTTGCTACAGTGGTTCAACAAGCTAGAGAAAGGGAGGGCGCTCACTGTGAGAGATCTCCTCTCTTGGATTCAGTTTATTATGGTGACCAAAGAAGGTTTAGGACCTGATTGTGCATTCCTCCATGGGCTTTTCCTTGTTTTACTTGATGGAATAAGCCTAGGTAATTCTTGTTATGCGAATATCAATTGTGTTTTCTCATTCTTCATCCAGTAGTAGGTTGAATATTTGTCAAGATAGTCCCTTCTTTTTTCTGTCCACTGCATTTTCTCTTCCTTGGTCTAGTTAGAAGGTTTATAGTCTTGAAATTCATAACTTTTCATTTCAAAAGGAACACAATAATAATGAATGTTACTTTAATAGTTATAATGTGATGTGAACTAAACTTTGTTTCTATTTTCCCTTGATATGTCTTGAAAGGCTTAAATTTCCTTTTAATGTTTTCTTTTGTTTTTTTATTCAAGTATATGCTGTTCTGCCGTTCTTTTGATTATAATGGTTTTCATTTGGTGGTTTGGGGAGGAAGAGAAGAAATCCCATTTTGTTTTTGGTTCATTTGGAAGAATTAAACTGAAGACCTAGTTTGTTCTTAACCTTTAACCTCACACCTCACCAAGTTTGCAAGTTAGGAATTGTAATTTTTAGCTGCCGATAATGTTCTATTAATCTGTTATACATTTTCAACTGAATCTCATTCAAATTATATTTTTACTGATGCTTATTCAAAAACTAGTGATTTAACCTTTAATTATGATATCTTTCATACAGTCTACACTTAAGCAAAGCTGTCAAAGTTAGAAAGGATGGTGTAGCAGCATCGTAGTATTTTCAATCCACTAGATAGGGGAATTAACATGGGTCAAATCTTTTATATGTTTCAACCGTGAAGTCAAAACTTTGGAAGTGTTCACTTGCTCTTCTTGATTTATATCAATTGGTCTTTTTTTGGTTCAATTTTCTAAGAGGCTAGGCTTCACATTATTTGGCATTTCTTGTACAATCAATGTGTCACAATTACCTCCGGTTGTCCTCTCGTAGCATTTTCATTTGTTTGAGTTTTCAGGTACTGGTATTTCCAGAAAGGATGCAGGATTATTTAGAGAGACATGCCTGTCTTTTCTTTTGAAAGAATTGAAGGTGTGTTAAGTTCTGGTTGCTTTTGGCTGAATACAACACCTATTTGGCTTCTCTAGTGATTAGTGCAAATATAGCATATCTTCATTTTCTTTATTTCCACCACTGACATCTGCATATGGTATTTGGTAACCTTTCATGTGCTTAGAATGATCTAACCAAAAATTTGAATAATATATTTTTAAGAGATGGCATTTGCTAACCTTTCTCAAGCACTAGAATAAAACTTAATTGTTGTGATGGATATATCCACATTATTTACAATTTGATGATAAAGAAACCTTCAAATTAATTTATTATTATACATGTCTATATAAAATGACAACAATCAAAATCCTAACAAAAACCGTGGAACATTCTCACTGAATTTTAATTTTAAATCTAAGTTTATTTTTTTAAATAATTTTACTTTTGTTTGTAAATTTCTAGTTATTCCTCTTTATATAATTTAATTACTAGTTCACTCACACATTCATTGTTGATTTTCTTTTTTGAATTAAGTGGTTCAAATTCATGAAAATAATTACACGTGCTTGTATTCGTTTTCACCCATAAAAAGCAAGTATAGCCTCTTCATCGCTTCAGGATATATTTTATTTATACAAATAAGTTATGCTTTCAAAATATTTCTCCGGAGTTTGATTTTGGATTCTATTTTAACGACTTGAGTTAATCATTACACTTGTTAACTTTATAAACCAAATAGCGAAGAAGGTGCGATGGTAATCCATGATTATCATTGTTGTATATAAAATAACAAACTATGTTGAAACATTTGGTTAGACTAAAATAATCCTAAAATAATGAATTGATCTTGCAATTAAGATACCTTCAAGCAAAACAACCTACCATTATAACAAGTGATAATTTGAAAGAAACGAATGAATTTTCTTTCTACCAAGTTGTTTGTTGTGTACATAAGTCCCTATTTATGGCTATACAAGAGGATAATGTTGTGACCACTGCTGCAAGTTGTAAGGATGTTTTATTTCTGCTGTCACAGGAGGATAGTAATCTACATGAACTTTCATTTATTGAAAATTATGGTTGGGGTGATCTTGGAGAAACTGGCAATATTTCATGCAGTGATGATATGCAGTGTGACAATAGCTTTGGTATAGATCCGTTTTACATTGAAAAAGGTAAGTTATATGAATCATATGTTGTCTTCTTATTTAGATAGAAATGTTTTCTGCTTGCAATACCGTATTTGTTTTGAGGAACCTGTAAACACTTCAGGTATCATCAAATATATTGTTCTATATTTTTTTCTGCAGTATAGTTCTCTAACGGGTTGCAACTATTTCATTTCCTTCAATTTGATCTTGTTAAACTTTTTCTGAATCTTCAATCAGTTTATATGTTTCATTTTTTTTTTCAAATAGCATGCTGTATGTTTTTGTCATCAATGCTTATCTGGTCAGGGTTTATCCTTGTGCAGTTATAATACCTTGGCAACTTATGGGTTATGTTTATAGGTTATGAAAAATGTGAGGCTGGTGGTTTTGAATTTTTGACACCAACAACACGAAGAAATGCTTTGCGTGTTTTGCGAGCTATGCAGCTTCCAAAGCCTGGTACGTTTTGCAGTACTGTTAAGTGTTTTTGTATACTCATTCTGCTAAACCAAGTCAACAAAAAAGGTGAACTGCACTGCTTCCATATCCTTCCATATGGTGTTTTGCAATGCTTAACTTTATTTTTTGCATGCTTTGTAGTTTTACTGGAAGGCAGTCCTGGTGTTGGTAAGACAAGCTTGATTATTGCCTTGGGAAAATATTCTGGGCACAAAGTTGTCCGCATAAATTTGTCTGAGCAGGTTTGTGATTCTTTATATGAATTTTTGTTTGTCTACACCATCCCCCTTCTTTATATTATTTGATGTCATCCCTTTGCTGTTTGTGGGTTTACTATGTCCAAAATGATAGTTTAATGTTGCTTGAGGTGCAGACTGACCTAATGGATCTGCTGGGAACGGACCTACCTGTTGAAAGTGATGAAGGGATGAAATTTGCATGGTCTGATGGAATCTTGCTACAGGTCTAAATTTTGACTTCAAAAGCCTTTTGCATTGCTAGTAGTTTGTAAAACATATTTAATTAAGAAATTGCAAAATTGCACTTTTGCAGGCTCTAAAGGAGGGTTGTTGGGTTTTGCTGGATGAGCTTAATCTTGCCCCACAGTCTGTCTTAGAGGCACTACTATGACCCTTCTCGTTAATTTTTTTTGTTTTACTTTTTCCCCAATTTATTCTTTATACTGCTTGCAAGTTGACACTGATTTGATGACATTTGTTCTTATCAGGGCTTGAATGCTATACTGGATCATCGTGCCGAGGTCTTCATTCCAGAGCTTAGCCTTACCTTTAAATGTCCATCATCTTTCAGAATATTTGCATGTCAAAATCCTTTTTCTCAAGGTGGTGGCAGAAAAGGCCTTCCCAAATCCTTTCTGAACCGTTTCACTAAGGTTTGTTTTGATGTTTCCATCGCTGTTCTGCAAGTCTCATATGTGTAGAACTAGTGGATGTGGATGCATCAGATGGTTCATTTTTCGTTTACTTAATGTTGGTTTCAGGTGTACATAGATGAGTTAGTAGAAGGTGATTATCTTTCCATCTGTAATTCGCTTTATCCCTCCATTCCAAGACCCTTGCTTTCAAAACTGATTGTCTTCAATAAAAGGCTACATGAAGACACTATGTTATATCACAAATTCGGTCAAGATGGCTCCCCTTGGGAGTTCAATTTGCGTGATGTGATTCGTTCATGTCAGATCATTGAAGGTGTGGTCTAATTATTTATCTCAATTTTTTTTTCTAGTTATTGTATTATCGGCTATTTTATAATGTAAAATTGTTGGCTTATGATTCCACTTTCAAAGTTCTATGAAGAAATACAATACAACAATGCTGTAATTTTCATAATTCCTTTTTGTGTTTCTATTTTGATCATGCTCAATTTTCTTCATGTACGAAAGGTTTATTTATTTACCTAATTTTTTTAGATCTGTCTATGTTAAATTTAGGTGTGCCTGAGAAGTTGAAGGTTGATTGCTTTCTCAACATTCTCTATGTTCAGAGAATGCGTACTGCTGCTGACCGCAAAGAAGTCCTGCGGATCTATGAAGAGGTATTTGGGGTTAAACCATTCATTAATCCTCACCCACGAGTGCAGCTAAATTCTAAGTATTTGATTGTGGGGAACACTGTCATCAAAAGGAACATTTCACGGTCATCCAAGCTTTCAAACAGTGGATTGAATATTATCCCCAGTATTCGCCACAGCATGGAAGCTGTTGTCCATTGTATAAAACATCAATGGTTGTGCATCCTGGTTGGTCCACCTTGTTCAGGGAAGACTTCACTGATAAGACTATTAGCTCAGCTCACTGGCAATGTGCTAAATGAATTGAGCCTTTCAACTACAACTGATATATCCGAGTTGCTTGGATGTTTTGAGCAGTATAATGCCTTTCGCAATTTTAGGTCCGTCATTGCTCAAGTTGAGCGCTATGTTAGTGAGTACTGCAACTTGCAATTGGAGTTTTCAAAGGTGGCATTTATGAGTGAAAGAACTGATTTGATCACCAAATGGCTAGCTTTCTTATCTACTATGAATTCCAGCTCCATGGCAAGTTCTACTTCTATTCATCTGGAGAACTGGGAGAGCATGATGAACTCTCTTAGTTTGCTTGTTGAGATCATTCAACAAATGAAGTTGGATATTGTACAAAATGAATTACCTTTTTCTTGGTCAACTGAAGAGCTAAATAAAACCATCAAGGTAATCTCAAAGCTGCAAGATGATCAACAAAGAAGGTCACGTTCAGTTAAGTTTGAATGGGTGGCAGGATTACTCATCAAGGCAATAGAAAATGGGGAATGGATTGTTCTAGAGAATGCAAATCTTTGCAATCCCACGGTAATTTTTACATTCTCTTGAATTCTTGATTTATAAGTCTCCTAACACCAGTTCATAAATATCTGTTTGCTTTTTCACCTGATTGATCACCTCAGGTTCTTGATAGAATCAACTCTTTGGTGGAGCCGAGTGGTTCGATTACAGTTAATGAGTGTGGGATAGTTGATGGAAGCTCAGTGGTTCTTCATCCACACCATAATTTTCGAATTTTCCTCACAGTTAATCCAAGCCATGGTGAAGTGTCCCGAGCAATGCGAAACAGAGGAGTTGAAATCTTTATGATGCCGCCATACTGGCTACATAATGACGAAAGTGGCTGCAGTGGTGCAGACTTTGAACTTAAGGATGTAAAAAGATTTCTTGTTTCATCTGGCATTCCTATGGATAGATTAGTTGATTCAATGGCCAAAGCTCATGTTTATGCCAAGAATGAAGGCTTGCATGTTAATGTTCAAATCACATATCTTGAGCTTGCCCACTGGGTCCAGTTATTTCATCAGCTTCTCATAAATGGTAACCAGCCTTTCTGGAGCCTCCAACTAAGTTGGGAACATACTTATTTATCTTCTTTAGGTGAAGCTGTGGGATGGGATATTGTCAATCACGCAAAAGTTGCTTACTTCTCAACCGCAACGTTGTCAGAATCTGATTTGCCCACAGAGTTTTCATTTTATTTGCCTGGGGGGTTGCCAGTGCCAATGAAGTTGAGGGATTTTATGTGGTATTCAAAAGAAGCTTCTGTCAGACAGAATCTCATGTATTTGGAGTACCTTGTGTCTCAGTATGAGTTAGGATCTTCAAGGAACAGGAGCTGTGTGGACGATGCTTTGTCTGCTACTAGCCACAAGGGAAACGGTTTGATGGATATGAACATGAAAGGGCAGCTCGTGTTTCCTAAGGCTCTGAACTGCATGAATGCTAACTCTGTTAGGAACACAGAAATTGACATGAAGCTGACGAAGAGGATGCTATTGTTTGCTGCCAACTGGACAATTGAACAAGCAACTGGAAGTGATTATAAACTTTATCTTCTCCACTTTAGCTGGTTTAGTTCCAAACTGCAATCATGTGATAATTTTTTCAGATCTTTTCTGCATTTACTCGAACAAGAATTGGAGCATCCTATTTGGAAGTGTATTTTTCATTCCTTCCATGAGCTTGCATCCCTTCCTGCTGCAGATTCTAGCCTGCATCTGACACCGTTGCTTTCACTTGATTTTGTTGATTTAACTATGTCATATGACAGGCCAGAAGTGTCACATAAATTCCTTTGCAATGCTATTAACTGTATAGACCTTCTGAGGCTTTCATATCAACAGTGGAATGCTCAAAGTGAGCATGAATATACTAATGAAGCTCAGCATTTCAAACCTGTCTTGGATGCTCTGCAGGAGTTGGAAAAGGAAATTCTTAATATGCTTGTTGAATCTCCATCTTACAATGTCCTGATAAAATTATACAGTGACATTCTTGAAGATCACCTGACATTTTGGGATGTTTTTACCTCATCCCGGTTCGAGAAATTGCCTTTTTCTTGGCATTCTTTGATGAAGGATGTTTTGAAATTGCGGGATTTCTGTCCTGGAGCTGTTGACAATCTATTCATGGTAATTCCAGTACAATTTTGGCATCTTTCCTTTCTCTGTAATTTATTAAGTGACAATTAAAATTGTAACTTTCCGGTGCAGATTGCTGAGAATATAGATAAAAAACTTAATCAACACTCACAACAATCTTTGCTCTGGATTCATGGTGGTCATCCAATTTTACCTGCATCTGCTGAATTATTTAAGCAGCAGCAGTTGTTTATAGAGCTATGCGAGTCAGTTTGGCCAACAAAGGCAAATCCCTATAATCAAGGTATGGCTTATTGTTACTCTGATTCATATATCACAATCATGTTTAACTGGTTCTATTCTTCTTCTTGTCCCTTCTTCATCTGTCTCTGTCTAATGTGTGTAAAACTTTTCATGGTAGGGGATGATTGTCTCGTTGAGTTGGCCACATCTTCCACCCCTGAACTTCGCTTCCTTGCAGTTCAAGGTAGAGCTTTCACTTTATTCTTATGGGGTGTTTATTTTGTGGATAAAAATTTCCATGAAAATGATTGGGCTGGAATGTGCGATTCGTCCTCATCTGTTGATTTTTAACTCATTAAAGTCATTTCAATTATATTAATATTATAGTGTTTCTTTCTAGTACATTACACATAATATTTGTGATTTCATTTTCATTTGGAAAGTCACATGGTAGCTCATTACACATGACTTACAGTCATTATCAGTGGGCCAAGTATTTAGCCTTTGGTTGATTTGAGTCTGGCTGTAAGTCTGTAAGCCCTAATATGTGTTACATGTTTCAAAAATAAAGAATCTCAGTCATCTATTTGCACCTCGCTCTAGAGCTTGGGGTATGTGGCAGAAATTGTATGCATTTAGTAGAAGGATATTTATTGTAATCTTTTGTGGGTTTTGGAAGGGAGAATGGTAGTAGCAGTACACGCCATCCGCTAGCTTCTATTCTCAAGCGCCCCTCTCCCTCACCCACCTCTTCTGTGATATTTTCTCACTTTACTTACTTTGACATTTGATTCAACATCTCCATGAATTTTCTAATAGAGTTTTCTATGTAGGTATATGCATGTCAGCATATATTACCAGTAGATTTGATGAAGATAGTGGTGAAGTTGCTCTGCATTTGGCGGACATGAGTCAAGTTTGTGCCCTATTACCTAACACTTAAATGGTATGCATTTAATAAATCCTAAACTAACTGGCTATTATTCTCTTAGATGCTGTTGAAAAGATTTGAATATGAGAAAAGCAAATTGGAGGCAAAGTTAAAGTCCGTTGAGACTGCTACTATCGAGGGAAATTCAATATCTTGCTGTGATTTCTCTCCTGAAGCACGGTGTACAAAACCTGGCTTTGCTTGTTGGCTGGAAACGCGTCCTATTATTGACAATACAAGTTTTTTCCTTGACATGGATCTACTTCAAAAGCTTTCAATGATTGTTTTGGTTGATCACAAAGAATGTCAGCTGGTAAGATCAATGGCATTTGTTTCTTAAGCTACAACATTTTCTAGTTGGCTGTAAACTTTAATATGTACAGGTTTAGTAATCTATTCTTGTGTTGTAACTGGTTAGATAGCACAGCTTTTGATTCTGTTTAGTTGCTTTGAATATGGAAGAAAATTGGGCATACTTAATTACAGGTCATACTGAGTCCCTTACTGTGAATGTCAACCCTAAATAGGCTGTAGGTTTGTTTAATCCAAAAGAAGATGAAAATGATCGATACATAAACAATGCACGTGTTTAAGAGCAAACCTATGGTAGATCTGGCTTGTTTAAGGCATGTTTTCGAATTACAAATGCATGTGTAAAATACTATGTGAGAGTTGATGTCGCACCTCTCTCCTAAATACTTTGGTAAATCATCTTAATTAGCATCTTTAGAATATTGCTTTTAGTTAGCTAAGTAAACCAACCTCTCTAATTTCTTCTTATTGTTAACTAATCAATTAAATTTACCCACCAAACATGCATTAGTAAGCATACACAACCTGCTGTCCATTAAACTGTCCATTAAACAAACTTATATGATATCTTGTTGTCTTGTTTTTTATCATTCAATTATATTTTACATCTTTGTACATAGCTGTCATATTGATCAATTACACGCTAAAAGAGTTCATGCATGATATGTTTACATATGCTTTTACATGTGTAATGACCCATACACAAAAACTAACTTATAAAAGATACAATGGTACTACATAAGTTAAACATCAAGCTAGGATTCCAAAGACCCTATCACCCGAACCCTCTTTCAATCTCACTTTGATTCTCTGAAAATAATTTATCAACTACTAATGAGATAACCCAATGAATGATTAAAAACATGGGAAACTTCATAAGTTTTCAAATATATGCCCAACATCATATTGACATAATCTTTGCACAATTAAACATGTATGACAATTGAATGTCCATATCTCATAACCATGTACTACTCAATGGTAAGCATGTGGAGCACATAGGTGGCCACAATTTCATGTAAAACAAGCTTTACTCTTTTCACATATCATGTGAATTATATCAACACAATATTTGGGTTAAAACATAGCATTTAATTATCAATTTAATCACTCACCTTAAGCTATAGCTCTTTTTCCTTTACTTTCTTTTCTTTCCTTTCTTTTATGGCCTCACAATCAATCTTTGGTTTTCTTTCTAACAATTCTATTGAATTTAAGCCCTAATACTTTTTTAATTTGTTCTTGGGATATATGGTTTGGAAGTGTTAGTTTGTAGGATGTTTAGCTCTCTCTTAGGTTCAAGAAATGGAAGAAAAAGATGTAGTTAGTTTTGAATTTTTTTGAAGGAAAGCACATCTCTACCTTCCTTTTGACACCTCACAAGCATGACATGCCAAAACTTGTACTCCTTCACCTACCTAATCATGCAAAATTTATCTTACTTAACCTATTTAAGTTAGTGATTGCATTTTGAACCTTCTTTTCTTTAGTTCTTTGGTTTTTGTCCCCTAATTTTCTCTAATCTTACATTATTCTAAAGAAATCATCAATTATAGTCAATGCAAGTTTTGGGGTGTTACAGTTGATCTAGCATCCTTGGATAAAGGATTTTTTCATAAGAGTTGATGACAATGTGATCCCTCAGTTTATGTTTTTGCATTTGATAAATAATGTTTTCACTTGAATTTCCAGCAATGTTTTCCAATCTCTCTTTTTTTTTTCTTTTTTAATTTATTTAACTCAGTCATGTCCTTTTATTTGATTCAATGTGTGCTCTGTTTGCTTCCTCTGGTGACAGGCTTTGGGCAGTGTATCTAACTTGATAGAGTCTGCCATGAAACATTCTTTAACCTTTTCAACAAGACCTCCCCAAAATTTTATACCTCATCAAAAAATTTTGTGGACACTTGATGCATGGATGTCGGTGGATGCAGGTCAGTGCAATTCCTTGTTTATATATTTACCTGCTCTTCAATGATAAACCAATGCTCAACACACCTTTGTCTTCCAGTGAACGCAAAAATTGCCAGTTATGTTCTTGAAATGTGGTTTTGGTGGCATTCGTCTTTGTGGAGCCATTGCCCTGTTTTTTCTGAGGTATAGTGATAATTTTGTGGATTTTGATGACTGAATACTAATTTGAGGAGAATCTGTTTTGATAGCTTATTTTGATACAGAACTTTGGAAAAGTTGATGGTTATCATACTCCACTGCCTGATATGCTAGTTCAATCTGTGCGGACTGCATCTGTTGTCCAATCTCTGTAAGATCTGTTATTTCTACAATTTTTCTGCTTACGAATTCCTGAATGTTGGGATCCTTGTATGTATAGTTGCATGCGTCTAAATATATTACCCTATGTCTCTGTATGTTATTTGCACAAAATGGTTTATGCACTACACTTTTGGTAAAACTCTAGCCTGAAGATTCACACATTGTTTTAATTCATTTATCTGTTTACAACTCTGGTCAAGTAAAAATTAGCAGCAGTTGTGTCCATTTCTTGGTTTGCAATCACCATAGATCATCACTGGCATGAAAAAGCCTGAATAATTTGATTCTTTCTGAGTTGTATTGGTTTCCTTTTGTGAATTCATGCCTGTGTTTTGCAACTTGTTTTCCTTTTGAGATCCTTGTGTGGAAAAAGATTAGATGAAACTTTCATGAGAGTTACAGGCTACAAAGGTCGCCTTTAGCCTTCAATCAGTTTTCAGATCTTGTTGACCAATATATGGAAAACACTATGCAATTCTGTATTTTACATTGTATTTCTTTCATTTTCTAATTCAGGCGAAGAACATGTGCTATTAAGGATTATTCTGTGCACTGCTTGAAGCTTAAAGCTGCTTCGTGCAACTTGTGGCAAAGTTCTTTACCAGGGATGGACTTATCCAGTTTTCTCTTATCTGTTACTCGCTCTCTCTTCCAACAGGTAGCTTGCTTTATGTGAATTATAGAATTTCAGATTATTTTCTTTTAATGGGCAATTGAAACTTCATATTCTTCTGTTTCCAGATTATATATGCACACAGAAAGGCATTTGATGCTGATAAGTTTGCTGCAATCAAGTCCATATTTTGCTCCTTCCATAAGAATGTGGCAACGGTATGATTTTTTGTATTTCCTTTTATCCGTGTGATAAATAAATCTGTGATTTGTTTTTATTTAGCTAAGTTCATTCTTGTTTCTCAATTTGTTAGCCAACTGTACAAACCTTTATGAGCTGGTGTTTACTCAATAAGAATCTTTGCATGCTATTTCTGTTGAAAATCAACATCTCTTAACATGTTTATAATGTCTTCTTGTGGTGACAGCAAGATGACATACAGCGTTTGGTATCAATTCTTGGATCGTCAAACCATCAAAAGCTGAACTCCTTGGTGTCTTTGTTCATTGAGCCAATACTTAAAAAGCTTTATCTTCACTGCTCATCCACCGGTGATTATTTGTCTTCCTTGTTTATTCATTTAATGTATTCTAGTTTATTTAGTGTGCTTATTGAAATTCTTGTTGCATTCTACATTTTATCTTATTTTGTGAATGTTTTTCATTTTGCAGAGGTGTACTTGAACATGGGCCATGCATGCTTAAAAATCGGGGCTTTACGTTTTAGTCTCTTGCTTAGCTGTGATGATTTCGACCCTGCCATGAAATATTCTTTCAAGCACTCTCAACTAGAAGAAAGGATTTCATCTCTTGAGCTTGAAATAAAGGTGGTATTATTATCAATCTTTTCATATAATTTTATACGTTAATTTATTTGCAGGTCTACATTCTACTTTATACCACATGCTGGCAATGCCTGCTTATGTTTATCTAAGACATCAAACTTCTTTTAACTTGTGATTGATCAGATTTTGTGCTTTGCATTGAGAAGTTAGTAGTATTGCCACCATATGCTAGAATTTTCGTCACCTTCCATTTGCTGGTGTGAGAATTTTTTATCGAAACATATTTTCTGATGATGTGGCCTCTTATAGGTGCGGCAAGAATGTGACTATCTTGCAGGGCGGTTATCCTCAATAGAGGCTGATAAAAAGCGAGCAGATTCATTAGAAAGGCTTGAATTTGAGCGTAGAAGGATTCAGAAAAAGGTATTTTCCCTTCCATTTTACTTGGATAAGTATTTCCTTATGATAATTGGAAAAATAATCGTATTTGCCAACAATTAATGATAAATGCAACACTCTGCTGGATTGATTGATTGACTGGAACATGTATTGCCTGTTTTGTTACCAGTATTCTTAAGTGACGATGATCTATTCCAAACAAAAAATTGAAATATTTTCATGGACCAGATTACTTCTTGCTCAGATCTATGGAAGTGTTTGTGAGATTTGTATCTCTAGAAATGGGATGCAAATTACTTTCTGAACCTTGTGAAAAAATCTAGGACTTTGAATTTATCACCCTTCTATTCGATTTGCTTAGCTTATGAGTATTAAGAATGGAAGCAAAAGGATGCTATATATTTAATGTACATCTTGTGCAAATAGTGTATTGTTACCATATACTGATGATGTTATGCTTATTATACTTTTCAACTTTGTTTTTCTTACCGAGGCAAACTCTAATCAGTATTTTAAACTGCTGAAAAAAAGCAACTGCTTGGTTTACTTCTAGAATTTGCTTCATTGTTTATCCACATTCTGCTATTACTATTCCTTAACTATAGTCACTGTTATATAAACTTTTTTTGAGTCAAATATTTATCATGTTCTTATCAATTATTGGACAGTGAGCTAACATGGTTTTTGTCAGATGGTGTTCCGCTGTAATCCTTTAAAATTTAATGCTTTGAGAAAGGAATGTGGAGAGTTCCTTAAACCTGCTAGGATGGTTGTGGGTTTGGTGGATAACATTGAAGGTATGGATTTACAACAAGTTCTTGAACAAGCATCCAATTGGCAGGTATAAGTTTTGCTACATCATTGATGATTCTCAATTTGATATAGGATGGTGCATTTTCTTTCTATGCTGATCATAATTCTCTCTGGATTGCTTAGGCAACAGCAACCTCTTTTATTGACCGATTATCAGATGAATACAAGGAGTACATTGATTTAGCTCAGCCATTTCAAGTTGCAGTATATGAAATGAAATTGGGCCTGTCACTGGTCCTATCATTTGCCTTGCTCAAGAAGGTTCTGAATAGAATCAAAGAGGATAACATGGATAGAGTCATGGTATTTTAAATTACCTTCTGAATAGAAAATTTCATTCATTTACTTCCAGTACCTGACTTGGAGATTGTTGCAGGAATCAATTTATTCATTTATGAGATTTCCTCGTGTACGTGCATTCGTACCAAGTTCTTCTCATAGCATAGGCAGTCCTGCTACCTTTTGGGACCGTGAAATGGGTTTTCTGGAAAAGCTGAATATGCTTTCTAGTGAAGTCACTACTGAAAAAATGGTATGCATCTCTACATGACTTCTTTTTGTCCTGAGAATGTGTACACTTTGTTTTTATCTTTTCATCTATCCCTCAAACTGGTTCTCTTTCTTTGCAATCCACTCCTTGTAGACTTGTTTCCTTCCTTTTCTCCTGTTCATGTACTACTTTGGCATCTTGCAACGTTCCTTTTATTGTACTCTTTTTGATGGAATAAATTATTGATTTGCTCAAATGCTTTTCCATTGGTAATAGGGGTCTATCTTGCAACTCAAAACTGGTCTTTATCAGAATATTGTTGTCCGTGTTGCACATTTTGTAGCTGATGCACGGAGGATTGATGATGCTTCTTTCAAGGTGATATTTCTTTTAATGATTGATTTGAATACTTTTGATTTTACTTGTACAAGTCAGCCCTCTGATACCTCAGCATATTTGTGAATTAGATATTGGATAAGATGTTCCATGAATTTGCCAACATGTGGATGAATATGAAAGTTCAAGTAAAATGCAAAGAAGGCGATGATGCTCAACAATACAAGTTCAGGCCTCGCGCCTTAGAGATCAAAAGCATTGTTGATGTTGATTTTTCTACTCTTGACCAATTCTTTCCAAATGATAGCTTTTCAGAATGGCAGGAGTTTCTCTCTGAAGAGGAATCTTTAGAAAAGGTGATTCTTCTTCTTTTGCTTCTTTTCTTTCCTCGTCTTTTTCCCTTCCCGTATGATCTTCCAAGTTTTCTTTTTTATTCTCTTCAGTTGGAAGCTAGCAAGCATGAGAGTGTCCAGGATGAATGGAACCTTATGCAGGAAACCATCATGAAGAATATGATCTGCATACACAACCAATTATTTGGGTCCACCAATCTTGTTCTATATGTAAGTGGCTTGTAAATTTTTCTTCTTCAATAGTTGCTCTGACTATTTAATTTTCTCTAAATGATTTTGAAAATGTTAAAGAGTCATGCTTACATCGTTTCCCTGGTCAATGAATCATTTGATGCTGCAAAACTGTTATTGGCAGTCCCAAAATGATATATTTTATTCTCTGTATGCATCTCTTTTATAATCACTCTCCCTTCCGAACATTCTGGTCTTTTTTTTTACTGACATTTAATATTTTTTCAGGCTGGAACTTGCCATGTTGTTGAGGCTGATAGGTTGCATTCATTCACCAACTCTTACACATTAGGGGTGGGGATGATTGAAGGTGATTACAGTTTGCACCTTTTCTTGGTGTAAGTATGGTATTTTGAAGGTGATTACAGAAAACAGTTCACAAATTGTCACATTCTTTTCATTTCCAGGGTTAGGAGGTCTGCTAACCTCCAGTTTGGATGGAAAACTCATACCAGAGCATTTACTTCGCCTTTGTTTAGAGCATGGTTCGAAACTTGTCTCTTCTCAAAAATCATCGGCCAATTACAATTTTTACAAGGTTCTGAAAACTTTTCTGCCTGCGTCAAAGTAGTTGTTATCTCATCTATTCCAGTTGTCATTGCATTTAATGTAACTGATTTTTTTCCACTTTCCTAGGATTCAAATGCACCCATGATGGCTAAAATGGTGAAGTTAGTTGCTAATCTTCAACAGCAAATACATAGCTTTTTGAGTGAGTGGGAAGATCACCCAGGTCTCCAAAAAATCACGGATACCATTCAAATGCTGTTGGCTATTCCAGTGGAGACCCCTCTTGCCAAGGTAGCAAATATAGCTTACTCTTCCTTTTTATCTAGATAATGTTTTTACACTGATTGAGAGATATTGAACTGGAAATTGGATGATTAAATTATCAGGCAAGTTTGCTTTGTGATGAAAGTAAAAGGAAACTAAATGCTTCCATGACAGGTTAAATAACATATGATGCAAATATATAGGATCTGAAGGTCTTCTAGTTTAAATAATTAGAGTGCATTGATTTCCATAACTCAACTACCAAGCTTAATGCTTAACACGCTCCAAATACATTACTATCAGAAGCCTGGATGCTTGGATCCGTCTGCATGAGTGTTTCTAATCATGCTTCTGTTTTTGGGAATCTTGTATGGGCATCTTTGTGTTTGTTTAACATTTTTATTGCTTTTATATACACTGATTTTGTTTTTTCTTGCATGAAGGCTCTTTTGGGATTGCAATTCTTACTTAACAGGGCCAGAGCATTACAGGAAAATGAATCAAAATTCCCTCTCTCTGGTGAGCAATTCACCTTGTTCAAGTCTGTCATCTGTTGCATCTACACTTGATATGCATACTTTTGTTATTTCCAATGTTATTGTTTGTAAATTCCATTCTTATTCATATCCTGGCATGTAGATCAATTGGAACCTATTTCTGCTCTGGTATGCTCATGGCAAAAGATGGAATTCGACTCATGGCCCGCTTTGCTTCATGAAGTGCAGGAGCAATATGACATTAATGCTGGCAAGGTAAGTTATAGTCTGGTTTTCGGTTGCGGAAAAATAGAAACTTTGAGTGCAAATGACCTGAGCTTTAAGAGAACTGCATGGAAGGAAAAAGTATTTATAATACCTGAACTGGGGATTGTATGTCCTTAATTGGATCTAAGGGTTGTATGTGATTACTATTGATATGGAACTTATCCAAAACATATGTACACAAGGCAAAGGTTTGGGATAACTAGTTCTGCTCTGAATATCACTTTTTTATGCAGGGCTGTGGCATTTAACATTTTGGATTAAACTGGTGTGGATAAGATACTTGTTTTGAATTATACCAAATCTTTCAGGCATCAGTAAAAGGATTAGGCAAAACATAATGCGTTACAATTTGGGCATTATTCTTAGAGATTCAAGTTTCTCTTTCGATCCTCATATGCTCTTTTATTCCCTTCTTTGCCTCTCTGACTGCATGGTTTTTGTGTTTTTCTTGTTGCAGTTGTGGTTTCCTCTATTTTCAGTTTTGCATCACAGTCATTTTGCTGATATTGCTGGATATGAGCAATCTACTATAGAAAGGCATGTATCAAATAATATGTACACATTTTGATTCGACTTGCTTCTTTTCATGTTCTTCTGTTTCTGTTCCATCTGAATCCTTTAGTTAACACAATTGGATCTTGCAGTTTAGAGGAGTTCATTCGAACTTCCAGCATCGGTGAATTTAGAGCGCGCCTTCAACTTCTTTTTTCTCTCCACGGTCAAATCACTGCTGGCAGATGCCTAGAAGTGCAAAATTATTCAAGGTAAAGCATGTCTCTGCACATTGGTGTTCTGAGGAAGATATTTCATCTTTCACAGTAAAGCTGTGTTGAAGACAGTTATGATTTGCATACCCTTTAGCTGCCTTGTTTTTTCTTACATGATTTATGCTAGGCTATATAATAGCTAGCAATGCTGTTTTATGGCTGAGAAATTATGAACAGTACTGATTATAAATGAACCTTACAGTATGCGGCAGGAAAAAAATCTACAGATTCTGTATAATGTTTTCGGATACTACATTCAGTTCTTGCCAAGGTGAGTTCCTTGTTGAGAATGATTTTCAATATTGGCTAAAAGGTGCCCGCTGTTGTTCAAAATAGAATTAGTCCAGTGCAAAGAACTTTGGAATTGCCTTTCCTCATCTGTTTTTTCCTTCAAACCATGTTCTTCCATTAGTTTTTGTAGTATTTGATCCAAGTTAATAGATTTTTTGAGCATGTGATTATAAGAAAAAAAAAGTCAAAAGATTAGATTCTTTTTAAAAAAAAAGAAAAGAAAGACATATGCACTCCATTTACCAACATGAATAAAAAAAATTTGGGGTTGCTCAATGGGTTAATTCTGTCTGAAAACTTAGCTAAGATTATTGGAAGCGCTTGATTTAAATAGAAAAACAGTTGAAGGTGGTTAATTCTGAAATTTTTAGTTCAGGGACTAATTCTGCCTTGACGTGGGTACCTTTAGCCTTCAATATCTGTTCTCTTATAGAAATTCTCATGTGCCTTTTCTTTGCTTACCATATTCTTCTTTCTTCTCAGAATATTGGAGGACATTGAAGCTAACAGAAAAGGTATTGAGATGGAACTGAAGGACATTTTGAAGCTATTCCATTGGGAACGAACAGAGATTTGCTTGTCTGTTGAAAACTCAAAAAGGACCCGACAGAAGCTTAGAAAGCTAATACTAAAGTACACAGTAAGTAACATCAAAGTTACCATACAAATGGCAATTTCTTTGCATGCTTGTGAATCTGTAAATTTTGAGACAAGTTCAAGTAATTTACTTTAGGTCTTGATGAACTAACCTAGCACACCAATACATAGAGCCTGTTTTTGTTCCTTATGCAGCAATTGTTAATTCAAATCAAGCTGGTCATGTACAGTTATACTATAACACTTCACGTTTGTGATTAAAACACACGTGTAAATAGGGCTGGTCATGTTTAGTTGGAACACAGAAAATGCAGTTTTGTTCATTTTTGCTAGATGTTACTAATTTCAATACTATCTATGGTTCTGTTGGCTTTGGGAGAGCTCTTGTCCTTAGTTTCCACTAACCTTTGTAGCTTTTAACTACATACTAATGTTTGCAGCTTCATTTCTGTATGTTTCCACTAGGCTTTGTAGCTTTTAACTGCATTCTAATCTTTGCAGCTTCATTTCTATTTGCCTTTTGTTTCTCTAATAAAATCTTCATCTTGTCTCTTATGATTACGAGGTCTTTTTTGGTCTTAGCATATAAAGGGTTTTTGTATGGAGTATAAAGATGACAATACAATTTTGTGATGGTGAAAAACTTCACAACATGTCTGTACTATTTCTGAGGACGTGAGTATTGTGCAACAATGATAGATTGAAGAATGATCGAATTACACAAAATGGTTAATCAATAATATAGTAATGGAAGAATGCCTACTGTGATTTTACATTCTTTTGATTTTCTTTCTTTTGTTCCCTACAATTGATGGATGCAACTATATTATAAAGCTTAACTGCAATTGGTAGTGACAGAAGCATTCTAGCGAGTTTGAAAGAATGTTTTACTTGATAAATATGTTCTCATCTGTTTGTTTGACAGGATTTGCTGCAACAACCTGTAATGCTTATTCTTGACCGAGAAGCACAGCAGAAAGGACCAAAAATTCATTCTCTACAATTTCCAAAGGCCTTGAAGGATAACAAGAACACTATTTCAGATCTGACACAGTTCTGTGAAAAAGACAGGTTAGCTTTTTTCTACTATATCCTCTTTGATTGTCATTGATGCTTGTCCTGCTCTTTGAACTTTACTATTTTATTTTTGGTGCAGGTCTATATGGTTAGCTGATTGGAGGAAAAAAGTAACTGATACTTTGCAGGACATGCACTTCAAAAACACTCTGGGATTAAGTTTTCTTGATAATAAAGGTCTTTTCCTTCTTTCTTTTGCACCCTCCTTCGTGTTTATAAATGCTATTCTATTAGCTCAAAATAATATTTTCAAGTGCAAGGATCTCAAGAACTTACACTTTATGCAGATGTCACAAGTATCACCAGGCAATGCCTCGCTTCCCATTCTTCTCACCTATCACGTGATGAACAGTGGAATGTTTTGTGTTGGACAGTGGAAAAGATATTCAAAACTGCTATGGATTGTGATGATCTCTGGAATGACACAGGAAAAGGTGTAGGGAAGAAAAGGGCTTTATCTGAACTTCTAAAATTATTAGATACTAGTGGGTTGCATAAACACAAGTTTGAAATTATGAAGGTAAAAGGATTTTTTTTTCCTGTGCTTATTATTATCTCTATGGTTGAAAAATAAGATGAAGTAATCTTTTTTCCTTCCCATGATGGTCCTTAATAGATATCCAACAGCTCCAACTGGTTGTTCATTCAACCATCATACAATGCACAGCATTTGTTGCTGACACCAAGTAGACTATCTGGTGAAGCTTTTGATGTTTCTACTTCCAGTGAATTGCAATGTTTGCCCGATGACTATGTGGATACTATGTGGAAATCAGCCAATGAGTTTTACTTCAAAAGTGTGGCATCTGTGCAGTTTATGCAAAGGATATGCCTGAAACCCCATGGTGATATTACTTATGATCAGGTATATCTCTGTGGCTGGAGTTCAAATAATTTTGGTCAACTTATGAATCAAAATCTTCCCTGTCTGGTCTGCCTGCTAGGCATTTTATCACAGTCTCTATCTGGTTAAGTGTTTACAAGATGTTGATGCATTTCATGATGTTTCACATGACTTTTATTTCTTGATCCATGCAGGCTAGTAGGGCAGTCTCTTTTCTTAACCATCTCATTATTATACAACAATCACAACGTGCAGCTGCCTATGGTTTTTCTAAGCAATTGAAGTGCTTGCGGGAATGTACATATGCTTTTGAAAACTCGTACGTAAAGTGCACTGACATTGATGAAAGAACTAGCAGTGAGTACTCTATTGTACAAAATCAGCATGCCTTCTTTCAGTGCATGTGGAAACAAAAGGTAAGTTTCCACTTTATAATTGTGCTTGCACTTTCCGGTCTGAATTCTTGTTAATATTTTTTCTTTTAAATTTTTCACAGCAACTTTTTGATGGTCTAACTACTCTGTTGGCTGAGGAATCACTGTTGCTGAGAACAGTGGAAAGCACCCATTTGAAGTCTTGTCGAAGTGTCAGACCTGCTGCAAATCATGTGCTTCAATTCATTGAAAAATTTATCCCAGTTACGCAGAAATCCAAGGTGCAAAAGTTTTGCACTTCCTATTCTGTCATTTAAGCATGCTAGATTTTGTATTATTCTTATCAGTAATCTTTTACAGGAGTCATTGGATAACTATCTTCTTGGTCCACTAGGAGGCCTGCAAAGTCTTCTCCAGGAATCATTGGATAAATCTCTACTTGGCCGTGTTGTTACTATATCTGCTGGACCTTCACGTCCTTACATTATTTCAAAACAAATGGAACAGTTGGTGTATAAAAACTTCCAAGTCATTAAGGAGTTTGAGGAGCATTTCTTTGATTTCCGTAAGCAAGACTGGAATAGAAGCTTCATCATAGAGACACTGCTTGGTCATTTTGATGACGTATTTAAAGAGGTATCTTATATATGTTTTCTGAAACTGTTTTGAAATGAATTTCTCTGGCACTTCCGTAAACAAGTTTCTTGCAAATTTGTGGCAGCAAATGCAGCCTCTGACAAAATGAATGCAAAAAATGGACTTTTAACTTTTTGCAGGGGAAGATGTTGGCTGACCAGTTTGAGGCTGCTCTGAAGCAAAGGAGCCAGTCAAGAGATTCAAGTGAAGAGGTTGACTACAACAGTGGAAATAACTATCAGCTTGAAGCTGATTTTGACAGTGCCCTCAAGAAAGCGCACAACCTTGTTATGGAGGCTTTGGAAAAACAAATTTCTCCAGGTGATGGAGGCGCTCTCTCTGAAGAATCATTGGAGAATATTTCTTCATGGGAATATTTATTTAAATCATCTGTTCAAAGCTTGAATGTGGAAGAATTATGTGATATTCTTCTCAATATAATAACTTGTGCGGTATGTTTATCCTATCACCACTTTGTACAAATGAGATATATTTGGTCATTTCTTATTGCCTTCTCATCTCGTGTAATATGCTTGATCAGAAAAAAATGGTGGACCATTCTGGCAGTGAAACTTCCCATATTTCTTTTCACATTGGAAGGTGTTTTCAGCATCTTCATTTACTTTTGGAGCTAATATTGGGTTTCTGTGATGGATTACTTCAAGATCTTTTAGCGATGCATAAAACAGTAAGTTTGGATCTTTAATTGCCAAACAAATCACATCTTCGAAAATGCATCTCTTAATTTATTGGTCACAGTGAACCTGCCCCATGTTTCCAAGGGTTGTTAATGGCATCAATCTGAATCTTGTCTATTTCTGTAACCTATTTTTGCATGCAGGTATCTATAATGACCCGTGAGCTGGCAAATGTTTTGGCTTCATTGTTCTCCAAAGGTTTCGGCATTCCTGTCAAAGACGAGGTAGATGAAGCTAGTCATGATACATCTCAAACTGCAAGTGGAACTGGCATGGGGGAAGGTTCTGGACTTAATGATGTCAGTGATCAGATAACTGATGAAGATCAACTTCTTGGAACTTCTGAAAAGGCATGTCTACTGCTATTGATATTTTACTTTATTGGGTTTTGCTTGTTTTTTGCAACTGTGCATTGTTGATGAAATTTCCTTTAATATGCAACTTCAGCCAGGTGATGAACAAGATGCCTCAGGTGAAGTTCCAAATAAGAATGAGAAAGGTATTGAGATGGAGGATCTTACGGCTGATACATTTAGTGTGAGTGATGACTCTGGAGAGGATAATGAGGAAGACGGCGAGGATGAGCAACTGGATTCTGCAATGGGGGAAGCTGGATTAGACAGTGAAGTTGTTGATGAGAAACTTCAGAATAAGGATGAAGATGATAACCCTAATAACACAAATGAAAGATACGAATCTGGGCCGTCAGTTAGGGACAATGATACAAGTAGCCGGGAGCTTAGGGCCAAGGAGGATTCTGCTGCTATTGCTGATGATGAACCTGGAGAACCTGATAAACAAAATAATGAAATTGGAAACCAGGATGATCTTGATGATGGAGAAGAGAACACAGATGACATGAATATGGATAAGGAAGCAGCATTTACTGATCCAACTGGATTAAAGCTTGATGAATCAAATCAAGGTGCTGAAGAGGATATGGAGATGGATGAGGACATGAATGAAGAAGGTGACTTGGATTCAAAGGAAGAAATAAGTCCAGAAGAGGGTGATGAGTCTGCTGAGCATGGAAACTATGAGGAAGACAACACAATTTCTGCTGATGAAACTATGGAAGAACCAGATAGCGAACCAGTTGATGGAACTTCTGTAAAAGATGAACCAGGGAGGGATAGAGAAGAGAGATCTGAGACCAATGCAATGGAACCAAGAAAAGATGAATTTGAACTTGGAATTTCTGATCTAATTAGTGATCATGTGCATGGTGCAGAATCTGCAACACAGCCGAATGGTCCTTCCCAGGCATCTGATTCAAAAAATGCGACAGCAGAAGCAAACATGTCTAACATAAGTGAAGCTCACAATGACCTCGCTCTGAGAAGCTTTCCTTCTGGAAATACTTCTCAGAATGATCTGATGGTCTCAGATTCATCAAACAGTGGAGGATTTACTAATGATAAAAAACAAGCTCAGTTCCCTGAGAGGGAATCATCATCTGATCAGAGAGCCCAACCAAATCCTTACAGAAATGTTGGGGATGCGCTTGAGGAGTGGAAAGAAAGAGTCAAAGTGTCTGTTGATCTGCCAGGAGACACCACTGAGGCGTCAGGTGAGATAGAGGACAAGAATGCTGATGACTATGCCTTCGTCTCTGAGTTTGAAAAGGGAACAGATCAAGCATTGGGACCTGCCACCTCTGAGCAGGTTGAGTCCAATGTCAATGTAAATAGGAGTGATGAAGATAGTCTCGCTGCTCAAAGAGATGAAGTCACCAAGATGGAGATTGAGGAGAGAGATGCTAAAGAATGGCATCTGAATAACTCTGCCTCAATCCTAAAAAATAAGATGGAAGAGCAGTTGCAGATCTCAGATTTTAAGTCGGAAAAGGAGGGATCCCCTGAAGTTCAGGATCATGATGGTGGTGATCCACAAAATCTGCCTGAGAGTGCGATCTCTGTCAGGAAGTCTTATTTGAGTGAGGACGTATATCAACCCGATAATCTTCGTGTAGATGACGACGACTTGGGAAAAGCCCAGGGTCCTGAAGAAGTTCCTCTTGATGTCAAAAGTAGTGCTTCTGCTCTTTGGAGCAGATACGAGTTGCGCACAACAAGGTTGTCCCAAGAATTGGCTGAACAGTTACGTCTTGTTTTGGAACCTACTGTAGCCAGTAAGCTTCAAGGGGATTATAAGACTGGCAAACGAATTAACATGAAGAAGGTAAACCACATTGTTGACTTGTAGTTCACTATTGATATTGGATGCTTTAATTGTACTTGACTTGCTCTTAGTTTTTTCCTGATGTTCTTTGCTGTGCCTGGAAAATAAATAGGTAATTCCTTACATAGCAAGTCACTACCGAAAAGATAAAATATGGCTGAGGCGAACTCGGCCTAACAAACGTGATTACCAAGTCGTCATTGCTGTGGATGATTCTCGCAGTATGTCTGAGAGTTGCTGTGGGGACGTCGCAATTGAAGCTTTAGTGACCGTATGTCGTGCCATGTCTCAACTGGAAATGGGTAACATGGCTGTTGCAAGTTTTGGAAAGAAGGGAAATATAAGATCCCTGCATGATTTTGATCAGCCTTTCACGGGGGAGGCTGGGAAAAAGGTTAGTGTTCTCACCGTAACGTATCCTTCTCATTTGAGTTTTTACATATAAATTAAAGTTGTTGCTATGTTATGTTTTGTTTTTCTCAATTCTATGCTTGAATGGATATTTATTTCTTTTGCCAGTTTTTTCCATATCACTGAAGATTAGTCAAGAAGATGTAAATTTCTCTTACTTGTTAATTTTTCTGGTTGGAACAGATCATCTCCAGTTTGACATTCAAGCAAGAGAATACCATTGCAGATGAACCTGTTGTAGATCTTTTAAAGTATCTAAACAACATGCTGGATGCTGCAGTTGCAAAAGCACGACTTCCTTCTGGGCAGAACCCGCTGCAACAGCTTGTCTTGATTATTGCAGATGGTCGGTTCCATGAAAAGGTACGTTTCCTTTACCTAGCTATTCTAAAGAGGAGGGGGGGACGAAGGGTAAGGTCACACATCTTTGATGGTTAATGTAACATTAGCTTGTGTAATTACAGAAGCTGACCATGTATGTATATCTATACAGGAGAAATTGAAGCGTTGTGTTAGGGACTTTTTAAGTCGGAAGCGAATGGTGGCATTTCTGGTGCTGGACAGCCCGCAGGAGTCAATCATGGACCAGATGGTAAGTCTTTATTTTCTTTTCTAGAAACTCTCATTCACAGCCACTGGACAAGCATTTCCTCTAATGCATACTTCTTTTCCATGATCTGTTTATCTGGTCCCCAGGAAGCATCATTTGTGGGTGAAGGTGAAAAAAGAGTGCTCAAATTTACAAAATACCTTGATTCCTTTCCCTTCCCATATTATATTGTACTGAAGAACATCGAAGCTCTTCCAAGGACTCTTGCCGATTTATTAAGACAGGTAAGCTTATTCTACAACTTTTGTTTTTTGGAGAACAATTATTTTATAGAAGCACCGGCATTTTTAATCATGCTGATTTTTATCTTTTCCTTTATGGTGGCAGTGGTTTGAGCTCATGCAGTATTCAAGGGAGTGAGTCTTTTCCCTCTGATAGGCTTTGTATAGCTATATATATATATAGTTCCGGCGAGAGAAATATTTCGAGGAAGATATAGATATAGTAGCATCTTTAAAGTTCTTAAGCTATAATGTTGAATATCACCATCATATATCATCATCAATGGAAAAATCAAGTTCTTTTTTGCCATGCACCTTCCCATATGATGTGATTGATCAAGATATCTCTGAGATTTCATCGAAATTGCTTGTTTGGATTTCTGATTCTTTCTCCTTGTGCAAGTCCCTCCACGTTTCTCACCTGTATATTAGCATAGTCGGATCAATTCAGCCAAAGGTCTATGTCATGAGAATAATAAAAAAAAATTATGCTTGAAGTTGGATGCATGCTATAAAAAAATTATATAGTCTTAGTATAATTATCTTAAATTTTCAACAAGAAACAATTCATCTTGACTATAAATAAAATAAAATTGAAGTGTAGTATATTTTTTGAATGTATATTATATGGGCATTTGACCAAGCATTTGTATTATATAGATTTAGAATTTGTGGCTTAACTCGTAAAATTTACAATTCAGGTGATGAATTTTATTGGATCAAAGAACTTTGTTTTTTTATTAAAAAGACTATTTTTTTTATTTAATTATATGATAATAAAAATAAATATTTATAAATTGAGTATAAATTAAATATCAGGATATTTGTTTGAGTTTGTAATAATTTTATATAAATCATAATTTTATATAAGATAAATTTAAAATTAAAATTGAGCAAATATTAAATGATAAAATTAAAAAATATATTTTATATAATAAAAAAAAGAAATAGGTGGGGGAATATGGGGGAAAAAAAAAAGAAGACGAAGAGGGGGGATGAAATAAAGAAAAGGAGGTCATGTCCTTCGTATGGACAGTGAAAGAGTTGTGTTAACTGTTAACACCTCCAGGTAATATGATGTGGTTGATGAAGATATCTCTGTTTGGAATTCTGATGTCTTTCTCCTTATCCACTCCCTTCCTGTTACTGCTGGGAATTTTTGTTCCGAGTTCTAAACAACAATCAGTAATAAAAAATGAAATGTGTTTAATTTTTATTATTAACCAAATTATTTGTTATTAACTTTAAGAATTTCATGTACTAATAAAATATTTATGAAAATTTGAAGAATTATAATTTTATAGAATTAGTACAATAGTTTACAATGCCGCGGAACAACTTACTCGAATAAAAAAAATTAAATGAAAAAAAAACATTCAAGTCATAGAAAACTATTTGACAAGATTATCAAATTCACTCTAACATGTCAATTTTAAAACCTTTTAACTTGATTACTTATCTAATCTGGATTTAAAATTTAATCATGTGAGAGTTACCCTGATATAAACACTCAATTCCACAAGACTTATTGTTTTCACACCAATATGCAAAAACATGCACCAAGGCCGTCGAAAGTTGTCTAAAGTTGGGTGGGCTTTTTAAAGAAAAAGTTCGTTTTTGCATCGACATGTAAAAAAATATCTTGAGGCATTAAAAGTTGTCTTAAGTTAGTCGGGGTTTTTTTTTATATTAATCCTGATTTTCTACATTCATTTTAATGATACATTGAAAATTTTCAGTGTAAATTTTCTTTTTATATACAAGTTCCACTGAAATTTTTACCAAACTTTCGGCGGAGTCTCTCCTATACTATGGGTTTCAAGTTGTCGACAAAATCATATTATACTTTCAATTTCATTTCACAATCCAATCCAATTATCCTAGATCTCAATTCAACTCACATCATCAACACAACACTTCTTATTCAATAACATCATACAATTCAAGTTCACAAAATAACAATGCATAATTCAATTATTACATAATATCATCATATACACTATATATTACATAATAACATCATATAGTGTGAATCAAGTGAAGGATTCGATTTCAACTATAAACATGCATGGTTACATAGATACATAGAATTACAAACATTAGATTAAAGTCATACATTTAAATTTACGGGTTAATATTACATTGTAAGTTTTAGAAGATAAGTCTCTTGATTTAAAAATAATTACATGGCAAAAAAAAAGTAACTAAATTAAAATCACTCTTGACGTGACCCCGATAGACCTGAAATTAGAAATTAACATGTATATATAAATAAAAAAGATAGTAATAAACAATAACAATGACATGTAATAATTTCCATGACATTAATTATTATCTAATTATTAATTTTTTATTTGACGTGGCTTGCAATTATTTAATTCCTTGAGTAATTTATAAAACAAAAGTACATTTTAACCATATTGTTACCATTGATAATGTTTTAGAAATTAAAAAAAAAAGTACTTAGGTAACATTTGAATTTATGATCTTTTATGTGTGTGTTATCATTTTTTTTATGACAAGAAACATAAAGAATACCATCATTATCTAATTGTTAAAAAACCATATCAACCCAATAGCTTTAACTGTTAGATAATATATCAAGATATGATTTATATTATTTTCTAACCCTACCACACCTGTATTGCCACTGTGTTTTATCACCAAGAAATTCTCCATCGAAATTAATTTTGATGGAGGAGGCTGCCATGAAACCTGCTAAGGCTTGTCATATGAACCTAAAAAAAGAAGAAGCCTTTTTAACCAATTTAATGTTGGCAAGCTGCCAATGCTCAGGTTACAGGCATGCTATCGA
>Ga0307515_10001706_pt1 | contig 48942 bp, 36 predicted proteins | sample 17_EM_MG_FD_194513 | JGI IMG/M metagenome (GOLD analysis project Ga0307515, IMG submission 194513) | Populus trichocarpa ectomycorrhiza microbial communities from riparian zone in the Pacific Northwest, United States - 17_EM | ecosystem: Host-associated > Plants > Roots > Unclassified | place... | reverse complement strand
CGGAACGACGGCGCGCCGATCGGGGCGATCATGAATTCCTGCACGTCGACGTTCGAGTCGGCGTGCGCGCCACCGTTGAGGATGTTCATCATCGGCACCGGCAGCACGTGCGCGTTCGGGCCGCCGACGTAGCGGAACAGCGGCAGCTCGGCGGAGAGCGCGGCGGCCTTGGCCACGGCGAGCGAGACGCCGAGAATGGCGTTCGCGCCCAGCTCCGACTTGTCCGCGGTGCCGTCGATGTCCAGCATCTTCTCGTCGATGAGGCGCTGCTCGCTGGCCTCGTACCCGACCAGCTCGTCGGCGATCTTGTCCTCGACGTTGCTGACCGCCTTCTCGACGCCCTTGCCGAGGTACCGGCCCTTGTCGCCGTCACGCAGCTCGATTGCCTCGAACGCACCGGTGGAGGCGCCGGACGGCACCGCGGCCCGGCCTACCGTGCCGTCGTCCAGGCCCACCTCGACCTCGACGGTCGGGTTGCCCCGCGAGTCGAGAATCTCCCGGGCGACGATCGCTTCAATGGTGGCCATCTGTCGTGTCGCTCCTCATGCTCGTATGGATAGATTCCAGACCGCGACCCTGCGGCCCACCACGAGCTAGAGCGTATCGACCCGAGGTGTCGGCCGTGGCGGCGGCCGGTGAACTCGCACGCCCACATGCCTCAGGCAAGCCCCGAAAATGCCGATCTCGGGTATCGCCATGACTACTACCCTGCTTCTTCCCGATGCCGGCTCGTACGTCGAGATGACTGCCTCCGACGAGCAGGCGACCCGTGTCCGCGTGGTCCACGCCGAGGGCCGCGGGCTGACCCTGTCGGCCCCGCTGGTTGCCGTCCCCGACGTGGGCGAGACCGTCACCCTGCGCTGGTCGGCAGCCCCGCGCGGACGGTACGCGCTACCGTGCGCGGTGACCGCGGTCGACGAGAATCGGCTCGAGGTCGAGGCCCACGCGGAACCACTGGTCGAGCAGCAGCGACACTACGTCCGCGGCGGCGGCGGCGAACAGGTGATCATGCACCGGACCGGTTTTCCAAGCGCGAACGGCTGGATCCGCGACATCAGCGAGCACAGCATGCGCGCCCACTTCGAGGGCACCAACGTGCGCGACGAGGAAAACCTGCGGCTGCGGATCGAGCTGGGCAGCGAGATCCTCGAGGTACGGGCCATCGCGACCAGGGTCGAGGCGCTGCCCCAGCAGGTGCCACCGGGCCCGATGTCGGTGGAACTGGTGGCCATCTTCGAGCCGAACGAGGCCCAGGCCCGGGTCATCCGCAGGTACGTGATGCGCCAACAGTTGCTGAGCCGCAGCCGAGCCTGAGAGTCACCCCTCGAATACCGGTTTGCGCGCAGTTGCACGCATCGGCAAGGGTGGGCATGTGCCTTCCTCCCGCCGATTCCTAGCCACGGCCGCGCTGACGCTGTGCGTCGCCACGGCGGGCTGCTCGGACCTGGACGACCCGGGCCAGGGCCTGACCCGCAACGACCTGGTGGCGGACCTGGCGGCGCAGATGACGGCGGCGGCGGACCTGACATACGAGGCGAGCTACCAGCTCTCCGGCGGCGAAAAGGCGACGGTCGCCCAGACCCAGAAGCCGGCCCGAACGGCATACGTCTACCCGGGCGGCAAAATCACGGTAACGGCCGACGCCACCACGGAATGCCACATGGCGAAAACGACAACCTGCACGATGACGGCGCCACCCACCGCGGCAAGCCCGGCCCCGGCCACGGTGTTCGACGGCGCAGGCGAGACGGGCCTGGTCACCCCGGCGGCGGTGCTGGCCCTGCTGAACGCGGCGGTCCTGGACAACGACGTGGTGGTCGACCAGCACGACACGACAATCGCGGGCCGACACGCGACATGCGTACAGCTCTCCGGGGTCGACGACGCGGCGGCCCGCGACTTCACCACCTGCATCACGAACGAGGGCGTGCTGGGCAGCTTCAGCGGCATCCTGAACCAGACCCGGATGGACGTGGCGATGACCCACTACTCCGAGCAGGTCGAGGAGGCGATGTTCACACTGCCGCAGTCGGCCAAGCTGGTGGACCGCCGCGGCCGTTAGCGGGTGACGGCCCGCCAGCCAGTGACGGCCCGCCAGCCAGTGCCGCCGCGGAGATCTGGGCAGGCTCCGGCGTGAGCGCGTCGGTCCCGCTTCGCCCGCCACAAGCGACCGGCCACGCTCAGCCGATCACATCCCGAGGCCGCGGCCGGATCTTGTGGCGGCGTGGTCCGCTCCGCACCCGCCCGCACCACTATCGCCCCAGGTCGGCGACGCCACTCCCGAGACCACCGTCTGCCTGGCTTTCCTGGCCCCCTGCGACACCCTCGCCAAGGATCATGCAGCGGTCGCGGGCCGCCATGCCACAGCACCGGCCTCGGCGACGCGCCGGAACCACTCCCCGCCAGAACCACCCTTTACCCGCTCCCGGCGGCAGTCCAGCTGGTGGACCCCGATCCCGCCTACCGGGCACCGCCACCACATCCTGGGCATCCCGTCCCACGCCCCGGACCATAACCTCGCATAACACCCTATATCGCCGCCAGACTCCGCGACCTTGATGCGTCCTAGTGCGGAGCAGCCCGCTGCGCACCAAGGTCCAAAACCCTCCGCGGAACCACATCCGACGCGCACCGAACAGACCCACGAACCGGGCAGAACACCCCGGCCCTGCGCTGCCTGCACTGCCTGCACTGCCTGCACTGCCTGCACTGCCTGCACTGCCTGCACTGCCTGCACTGCCTGCACTGCCTGCACTGCCTGCACTGCCTGCACTGCACCACCTACCCCGCCCGGCCCGGCCACCTTTGCGGATCTTGGCACCTGCGGGCACCTCGATCCCACCCACCGGGCACCACCACCACATCCTGGACATCCCGTCCCACACCCCGGACACAACCTCGCATAACATCCCATATCGCCGCCAGGCTCCGCGACCTTGAAGCGCACGGGTGCGGAGCAGACCGCCGCGCACCAAGGTCCAACGTTCGCGGTTGCTGCCGCACCACCAGCAGCCCAGCACTGGCGCGGGCGCGGGCGCTCAGCCTCAACCTCGCCTCAGCCCTCGCCTCAGCCCCGCCCCCGCCTCAGCCCCTGCCCTCGCCGCAGGCCCCGCCCTCGCCTCAGCCCTCGCCTCGCCGCAGCCCCCGCCCTCGCCGCAGCCCTCGCCGCAGCCCCGCCCTCGCCCCCGCCTCAGCCCTCGCCCTCGCCTCAGCCCTCGCCCTCGCCCTCGCCCTCGCCCTCCACATGCTGCGGACCTTGATACGCGCAGGTGTCGACCGAACCCGAAATCAACTAAATCGCCATCCCGCACCCCTCCGGAGACCGGAGCTGCACAGCCCTCCCCTGTTGGAGCTGCGCGCCACCCTGACGGGTATTGCCGACAGCACGCGAGGCACTCCCGAACAACACTCCAGGAGGGCCACCGGCTACCAAGATCTCAACGTGGCACGTGGTCTGAGTGCTGGTCGGTGTCTGAGTGCTGGTCGGTGAGGTGTTGACGGGTTGAGACGCATGAAGTGGCCCTCAGTGGGACTTGGCGCCCTCTTGGGCTTCCGCGTCGCGGGCCGCGATCGGAGATGCGTCTTTGGCAGTGGTCGTTTAGACGCCGAGGAGGGTGCGGAGGTGGCGGGGCGGTGGGGAGCCGTGCGCCAGCATCGCGTCGTGCCAGGCTTTCGGGGTGGCGCCGAATGGGCGGGCCGCCGCGATCGCTGACACCTCCGTGTAGCCGACGAAGTAGGTCGAGAGCTGGGTCGAGGTCAGCAGGGCTCGCTTCCACTTGCCGGCCGCCTCGCCCTCCTCCTGGAAGCCTCGGCCGGTCATCATTGCCATCGCTTCTTGCTCGCTCAGGCCGTCGCAGTGCACCAGCTGGTCCAGGACCGCGTTCAGGCTCATCCGGAGCTGCATCTTGAGCTGTTGCAGGCGCACCGGCAGCCCGCCGAAGCCGAGGCCGGCCATCAGCTCCTCCGCGTAGACCGCCCAGCCCTCCACGAACGGGCCGGAGAAGCCCAGCGCGCGGACCCGGGTGTCCGCGCGGAACCGGCGGGAGTGCGCGAGCTGCAGGAAGTGGCCTGGCATCGCCTCGTGGACCGTCAGGTTGCGCAGCATGTGGTCGTTGTATTCGCGGTAGAAGGACTGCACGCGCTCGCGCGGCCATTCCGCCGGGGCCGGCGCGATGCAGTAGAACGTCGGCACCTCCGCCGTCTCCAGCGGGCCCGGCGGGTCGCAGTAGGCCACCGCCACGCCGCGGGCGAATTCCGGCATTTCCTCGATCACGCACGGGTCGTCGATCAGCGTCAGCAGGTCGTGCTCGCGGACGAACTCCGTCGCCTCGCCCATGGTGACCTTCGCCAGGTCGACGATCGTGTTGTCGTCCGGGTGCTGGGCGGCCAGGGCGTCCAGGGCGCGGCGCACGGTCTCGTCGGTGGCCGGGCCGCCGGTCAGCTCCGCCGCGGCCGCACGGAGCTGCTCGCCGACCTCGGCCAGGTTGCTTTCCGCGCGGGCCAGCACCTCCGCGGCCGGCAGCTCGGTGTCGAGGGTGTGCCACAGCCGGGCCTCCCACAGCGGGCGGCCCAGGCGGGGGTCGCGGCCCGGCTCGCCGCTCTCCAGCCGGGCCCTGAGCCAGCCGTCGAACTCGGCCAGCGCTGCCAGGGCCGTCGCCGCCGCCGGCTCGATCGCCGGCCCCATGCCCGGCGCCTCGGCGAGCAGGCCGGGCACCTGGTCGCGGATCAGCGCGGCCGCGCCGGCGAACTGGCCGACCGCGATCTCGGTGTGCAGCCGGGGCACGTCGCGCAGCACCGCGCGGGCGGTGGCGAGCGCGTCGGGGACGGCCGCCAGCCGGCCGCCGAGGCTGCTGAGCCTTTCCTCCGCCGGCGCGAACGGGCGGGACAGCAGCGTGTGCAGCAGCGGGCCGGGGTTGTGAGAGAGCGGATTCCACTCGTGCTCGCGGACGTCGCCGAGCTCGAACATGCCGCGCTCGACCACCGCGGTGAGGATCGCGTGGTCGACCTTGTCCTGGTCGTCGAAGGCGTCCGGGTCGATGCCGGACAGCGCATCGGCGGCGTCCCGCAGCATGGTGACCCGGTCGGCGACCGCTCCCGGGGACAGATCGGGCAGCCGATCGTCGAACCGGTGATCGCCGGCGTAGGACGCCAGCATTGGGTCGGTCTCCAGGATGGCGTCGACGATGCGCTCCGCAAGCGGCACGAACTCGGGCATGAAGCGAAATCTACCCGCCGGGTACGACATTCTCGCGCCGGCGAACTCCCCCGGGCGCGGCAAGATCCAGATCCGGCCACGGTTGCGGTTGCGGCCAACCACCACGAGCAAGCCAGCCGCCACGAACCAGGCCGCCGCCACAAACCAGGCCGCCGCCACAAACCAGGCCGTCACCACGAAACAAGCCGCCACCACGAAACAAGCCGCCACCACAAACCAGGCCGCCGCCACGAAACAAGCCGCCACCACAAACCAGGCCGCCGCCACGGAACAAGCCAGCCGCCACAAACCAGGCCGCCGGCACGAAACAAGCCGGCCCGGCATCAGGACCGGGCGCCGGCGGTGGCGCTGGGCCTCAGCCCTCGGCCTTGCGGACCTCTGCCGCCAGCTCCAGCGCCGCCTGGCGCAGGGCGGCCTCCGGGTCAAGGCTCTGCGAGCGCGCATCCGCGACCAGCCGCAGCAGCGTCGCGCCGAGCCCGGAGCCCGACGGCAGTTGCACCGCCACTCCGGCCCGCTCCGCACGCTGCAGGATCTTCGCCGCCAGCGACAGCGCCGGCTGGCTCAGGGCGATTCCATCCAGGACCGAGTCGCGGGACTTCTCCGCCTTCTTGATGCGTTCCCAGTTGTCGATGATGTCCTCGACGCCGTCGACCGGCTCCCCCGCGAAGACGTGCGGGTTGCGGCGGACCATCTTCTCCACCAGGTCGCCCGCCACGTCGTCGACGCTCCAGCGTTCGTCCTCCGGGAGGTCCTCCGCCAAGCGGGCGTGCAGCACCACCTGCAGCAGCACGTCGCCGAGCTCCTCGCGCAGCGCCGCCAGGTCGCCGGCCACGATCGCGTCGTAGGCCTCGTAGCTCTCTTCCAGCAGGTACTGCGCCAGGCTCGCGTGAGTCTGCTGCCGCTTCCACGGGTCGCCGCCGGGCGAGGCCAGCCGGTCCATTACCGCGACCGCGTCGAGCAGCCGGGCGCCCGGCGGGTCCCATGAGCCGTAGCAGAGCTCCAGCTCGGCCAGGGCGGGCTCGCGGGCCAGGCGCAGGCCCAGCCGCCGCGCGAAGTCTTCGTCGCCGGCCGCGCCGGCCAGCCAGATCACCGTTTCGTGGGTGGCCAGCGCCGCGATGAGGGTTTCCGGGTCGGGCTCCACCACGGTGATGGTGATGCCGGAGGAGCGCAGCGCGTCCACCTGGTCGCCCTCGGCGGGCGTGTAGACCGGGTGGGCGCGCAGCAGGTCCCAGGCCTCGGCCGTCAGCAGGCCGGCCGGCAGCCGCGGGGACGTGACCAGCAGGACGATGCGTCCGGCTGGGGCCATCAGGAGACGTCGGTGACGAACGGGGCCTCGGACGCGGCGGCGCCGGCGAACGAGACCTCGACCAGCGGTACGTCCTTGTCGCCGGCCTGCGCCGACAGCAGCACGAGCTGCTGGTCGCCGAAGCGGGGGTTCAGCTTGACGTCGTCGTCCTCGACGATCTTGGCCAGCTCGTTGCGTAGGCCGATGCTCTGCTGCAGCGCCTTCTCGTTTTCGTCCGAGAGTTGGCTCTTGAACTGGTCGTACGGCGTCGCGTCGCTCGCGCTGCCGGCCAGCAGCCGATCGTAGACCGGGCGCAGGTCGGCGTCGGTGAGCGCAGCCGGGGTCACCTTCGGTAGCAGCGCCGCCCGCAGCTGGAACGTGCGGGCGTAGAGCTTGGTGTATTCCCAGCCGGCGGAGAAGTTGGAGGCCTGGGCGATCTGCTCGACCGTGGGCTCCGTGGCCGGCTGCACGCTCTTGGCCGCCGCCGCCCGCTCCAGCACCTCGACGGTGAGCAGGGCGTTCAGCACGTCCTTCTGCTTGAACGGCACCTGCACCGGCGGGACGGCTGCGGCCGAGGCGCCGGTGGGGTCTTGCGGCTGCACCTGCTCGCGGGACTTGGCCAGCTCGTCGCGGGCCTGGTCGTAGATGCGCGCGACCTGGGCATCGGTGATCGTCTTGCCACCGCCGAGATATGCGGCCACGCCGGGCTCCGCGCGGCAGGCGGACAGACCGCTCACCGCGAGGACGGCGACGACGGCGGTGGATGCGAGTCGGCGAGCACGCTGCATGGGGATGACTCTCTCACGGCCGATGTGACCAATGCCGCCCGCCCCCGGAAATCGGATCATGCCGACACCGGGGCCGGAACCTCGCCGAGCAGGTCCTTCAGGAGCTGGCCGCACCACTGCAGCAGAGCCTGGTCACGCAGCGGCTCGCCGCCCACCCGGCGGGTCGTCGGCCGGGGCACGCTGACCTGGTCGTTGGTGGTCTTGTACACGGCGTCCGGGTGGTAACGCTTGAGCCGCAGCTGCTTCGAGTCGGGCAGCGGCAGCGGCGAGAACCGCAGGTGCTTGCCCTGCACGGAGACGTCGGTGAGGCCGTACGCGCGGGCCACCAGCCGGAACCGGGCCACTGCGATCAGGTTGGCGACGTGGGTCGGCGGCTCGCCGTAGCGGTCCGTCATCTCGGCCACGACCTCGTCCAGGCGGGCGTTGTCGCGGGCCTCGGCGAGCTTGCGGTACATCTCCAGGCGCAGCCGCTCCACCGCGATGTAGTCGGTCGGCAGGTGCGCGTCGATCGGCAGGTCGACCTTGACCTCGGGCTCCTCCTCGGGCCGTTCGCCCTTGAAGGCGCTGACCGCCTCGCCGACCATCCGCACGTACAGGTCGAAGCCGACGCCCTCGATGTGGCCGGACTGCTCGCCGCCGAGCAGGTTGCCGGCGCCGCGGATCTCGAGGTCCTTCATCGCCACGTACATGCCCGCGCCGAGCTCGGTGTGCTGGGCGATGGTCGCCAGCCGCTCGTGGGCGGTCTCGGTGAGCGGCTTTTCCCGCGGGTAGAGGAAGTAAGCGTATGCGCGCTCGCGGCCGCGGCCGACCCGGCCGCGGATCTGGTGCAGCTGGGAGAGGCCGAGCAGGTCGGCGCGCTCGACGATGAGGGTGTTGGCGTTCGGGATGTCGATGCCGGACTCGACGATGGTCGTGCAGACCAGGACGTCGAATTCCTTCTCCCAGAAGCCGACCATCACCTTCTCGAGGGCTTCCTCGCTCATCTGCCCGTGCGCGACGGCGATCCGCGCCTCGGGCACCAGCTCGCGCAGCCGGCGGGCCGCCCGGTCGATGGACTCGACCCGGTTGTGCAGGTAGAAGACCTGGCCGTCGCGGAGCAGCTCGCGGTGGACGGCCGCGGCCACCTGCTTGTCGTCGTGCGCCCCGACGAAGGTCAGCACCGGGTGCCGCTCCTCGGGCGGGGTGGCGATGGTGGACATCTCGCGGATGCCGGTGATCGCCATCTCCAGGGTGCGCGGGATCGGCGTGGCGGACATGGTCAGCACGTCCACCGAGGCCCGCAGCGTCTTGAGCTGCTCCTTGTGCTCGACGCCGAAGCGCTGCTCCTCGTCGACGATGACCATGCCGAGGTTTTTGAAGCGGGTCGCCGCGGCCAGCAGCCGGTGGGTGCCGATGACGATGTCGGCGGTGCCGTTGGCGGCCTCCTCCAGCGTCTGGGTGGCTTCCTTCGGCGTCTGGAACCGGGAGAGCTGCTTGATCGCCACCGGGAACTGGCTCATCCGCTCGGCGAACGTGTTGTAGTGCTGCTGGGCGAGCAGGGTGGTCGGCACCAGGATGGCGACCTGCTTGCCGTCCTGGACCGCCTTGAACGCCGCCCGGACCGCGATCTCGGTCTTGCCGTAGCCGACGTCGCCGCAGATCAGCCTGTCCATCGGGACGGCGAGCTCCATGTCCTGCTTGACATCGATGATCGCCGCCATCTGGTCGGGGGTCTCCGTGTACGGGAAGGCGTCCTCGAGCTCACGCTGCCACGGGGTGTCCGGGCCGAACGCGTGTCCCTTGGACGCCTGCCGGGCCGCGTACAGCTGGATGAGCTGGGCCGCGATCTCGCGGACGGCTTTGCGGGCCCGGGCCTTGCTCTTCTGCCATTCGGAGCCGCCCATCTTGTGCAGCGTGGGCGACTCACCGCCGACGTAGCGGGAGAGCTGGTCGAGCTGGTCGGTGGGCACGAAGAGCCGGTCGCCGGGCTGGCCGCGCTTGCTGGCCGCATATTCGATGACCATGTATTCGCGCTCGGCGCCGTTGACCGTGCGCTGCACGAGCTCGACGTATTTGCCGATGCCGTGCTGCTCGTGCACGACGTGGTCGCCGGGCTTGAGCTCCAGCGGGTCGATGGTGTTGCGCCGCCGGCTGGGCAGCTTGCGCATGTCCTTGGTGGACGCGCCGCGGCCGCCGGTGATGTCGTTGCCGGTGATGATCGCGAGCCGGGAGCCCTCGTCGACGAAGCCGTGGTTGAGCCCGCCGCAGGTCACCAGGAGCTGGCCGGGCTCGATCGCGGCGGGGATGGCGTCGACCGGGGTGACGCCGAGGCCGGCGTCGCGCAGCAGCTCGGTGGCGCGCTGGGCGGTGCCGTGGCCCTCGAAGACCAGCGCGATCGCCCACTGCTCGCCGGCCCACTGCCGCAGGTCGGCGGCGAGCTTGGCGGTGTCGCCGTGATAGAGCGGGACGGGCTGGGCGTGCAGGGCGATGGCGTCGCCGAGGTCGGGTGACACCTCGACGACGGGTGTCTCGAGCCACGGCGTTTCCGAGGCAGGCGCTTCCGGGGCGTCCAGGCCGAACGGGGAGACCGTCCACCATGGCTGGTGCAGGACCGCTGCGTGTGCGCGTACGTCTGCCAGGGTCTTGAAGGCAGCGGCGCCGACGTCGATCGGGGCCTGGCCGCCGACGGCGGCCGCGGCCCAGCTGGCCTCCAGGAACTCGTCCGAGGTGCGGGTCAGGTCGTGCGCCCTGGTGCGGATCCGCTCGGGGTCGCAGAGCAGCACGTGCGTGCCCCGCGGCATGCAGTCGATCAGCAGCTCCATCGCATCGGTGTCGCCCACCAGCGCGGGCGCCAGCGACTCCATGCCCTCGACCGGGATGCCCTCGGCCAGCTTGTCGAGGATCTCGGCGATCTCCGGGTGTTGCTCGGCCAGCTCGGCGGCGCGGGCGCGCACCTGCGGGGTGAGCAGCAGCTCGCGGCAGGGCGGGGCCCAGAGCCGCTGGACCTCGGCGATGGTGCGCTGGTCGGCGACGGCGAAGGTGCGGATCTCCTCCACGTCGTCGCCCCAGAACTCGACCCGGGACGGGTGCTCGTCGGTGGGCGGGAAGACGTCGAGGATGCCGCCGCGCACGGCGAACTCGCCGCGCTTGGTGACCAGGTCGACCCGGGCATAGGCCATGTCGGTGAGCCGGCGCGCGACCGTCTCAAGCTCGGCGGCGCCGCCGGTGTGCAGCTCCACCGGCTCCAGGTCGCCGAGGCCCTTGAGCTGGGGCTGCAGCAGGCTGCGGACCGGCGCGACGACGACCTGGACCGGCTCGCCGCCGACGGCGCCGGGGTGGGCGAGGCGGCGCAGCACGGCCAGCCGGCGCCCGACGGTGTCGGAGCGGGGTGAGAGGCGCTCGTGCGGCAGCGTCTCCCAGGAGGGGAAGACGGCGACGCGGTCGGGCGAGATGAGGCAGCCGAGCGCGTCGGCCAGGTCGTCGGCCTCGCGGCTGGTCGCGGTCACGGCGAGCACCGGGCGCCCGGCGCCACCGGACTCGGCCGGGCCGGCGACCGCGGCCACGATGAACGGGCGCAGCGAGGCGGGCGCGGTGAGGTCGAGGGCGTCGGAGTCGGCACCGCCCTTGTGGGCCAGGTCGCGGGCCCGGGCCAGCCCGCGGTCACGCAGGGCGGCCGGGATCAGGCCACTGAGTTGCATGAAAAAGACTCCCGAGGAGGCACATCGAAAACCCCCGACGCCAGTTGGACGGGGGGTATGCCCCAAGCTTAGTCCGCCGACCGACATCCTCGGGACGACGGACCGCTATCGGACAGCATGTCCGACATACCGGCAAACGGGTGGCAAAGACTGCCCCGTGCCGTTGGGGGAATTGTCTGGGGAGGCAATGTGCGGGTTCTGCTGCTCGTGTCGGCGTTCAACGGTCTGAGTCAGCGGGTCTGGTGTGCGCTGCGGGAGGCGGGCCACGACGTCGGCGTGGTGCTCGCCACCGGCGACCAGGAGATCATCGACGCGGTAGCCGCGGCCGAGCCCGAGTTGATCCTGTGCCCGTACCTCAAGGACCGGGTCCCCGCCCAGGTCTGGCGCCGGCACCGCACGGTGATCATCCATCCCGGGCCGGTCGGCGACCGCGGGCCGTCGTCGCTGGACTGGGCGATCGCCGAGGGCGCACCCACCTGGGGAGTCACCGCCCTGCAGGCCGTCGAGGAGATGGACGCGGGGCCGGTCTGGGCCACCCGGACCTTTCCGATGCCCGCCGCCGCCCCGCGCAAGTCCTCGCTCTACAACGGACCGGTCGCCGACGCGGCCATGGAGTGCGTCTTCGAGGTCCTCGCCAAGGCCGCCGACCCGGCGTTCCGCCCGGTGGCCGCCGCCGAGATGACCATCGAGGTGCAGGGTGCCCGGCTGCGGCCCGCCATGCGGCAGGCCGACCGCGCCTTCGACTGGTCCCAGCCCGGCGAGCAGATCCTGCGGCGGATCCGTGCGGCCGACGGCGCTCCCGGGGTACGGACCACGGTCGCCGGGCTGGAAGTCTTCGCCTACGACGCGCACACCGGGCCGGGCCGCGGCGCGCGTCCCGGCATGGTGCTCAGCCGCCGCCAGGGTGCCGTGCTCGTGGCCACCGGGGACAGCAGCCTCTGGCTGGGCAACCTGCGCGACGCGACCCGCACCGACGGGGTCAAGCTGCCGGCCACCACCCTGCTCGGCAAGCGGCTGCACGGCGTGCCCGACTCGCCGCTGCCGCCGGGCACGGAACCGGAGGTGCCCTCGTACCGGCAGGTGCGGTACCGGCGGACCGGGCCGGTCGGCTGGCTGGCCTTCGACTTCTACAACGGCGCGATGTCGACCGGGCACTGCCGCCGGCTGCTGGCCGCGCTGCGGCACGCCGCGCTCCAGGACACCCGGGTGCTGGTGCTGCGCAGCGGCACCGACGCGTTCAGCAACGGCATCCACCTCGCGGCGGTGGACGCCGCCGCCGACCCGGCCGCCGCGGCCTGGGCGAACATCAAGGCCATGAACGCGGTCTGCCGCGAGATCATCTCCTGCACCCGGCAGGTCGTGGTGGCCGCGTACGCGGGCAGCGCCGGCGCCGGCGGCGTGATGCTCGGCCTCGGCGCCGACATCGTGGCCGCCCGCCGCGGCACCGTGCTGAACCCCTACTACGACATCGGCCTGTACGGCTCCGAGCTGCACACGTTCACCCTGCCCCGGCGGGTCGGGCCGGCCGCCGCCCAGCGGCTGATCGACGCGAAGCTGCCGGTCAGCGTCGAGCAGGCGGCCTCGCTGGGCCTGATCGACGAGGTCGGCCCGCGGCACCCCGAGGCGTACGCCGAGTGGCTGACCGCGCTCGCCGCCCGGCACTCGGACGCCCGCGATGCCCGCCGTCGCCAGTCGGCGAAGGCCCAGCGGCTCGCCGCCGAGCGGGTGCCGCTGGACGTGTACGAGGCCCGCGAACTCGCGGAGATGAGCAGCGACATGTTCGGCGACCGGTCCGGTTTCGCCGCCGCCCGCCGGGCGTTCGTGAGCAAGGCCCGGCCGGCCGCGACACCGTCCCGCCTGCTGTCGGCGCCGCGCACCGAGCAGCCCGCCGCCCGGCCGCGCCAGCTGAACCGGCCGCGCGCCACCGGCGACAGCGCGGCCGACACCCAGGTGCGGGTGCGCTCCGCTGTGCCGCTGTCCGCCTGAGGATGAGCGACCCCAGCCTCGCTCGCGCCCTGAACGCCCCCACCGCACTGTTTCCCGGCCGCTATGAGTACAGCGGCTACAGCGTGCTCGCCGGCCCCGCGGAGGTCCCCGGCCCAGGCCCGAGCCGGGTCAGGATGCGCCCGCTCGCCCGGCGCCGGCCGCTGACCACCGTCCTGATCACGCTGTTCGCCTTCGCCTTCGAGAGCACGTTCCTCGCCTGGCTGCTCTCGTCGATCGAGATCCCCGACGCCGACCTGCACGCCTGGCTCTACGCCGCTACAGTCGTGATGATCGCGTCGACCACCCTGATCGAGCTGTTCCGGCTGGTCAACGTGGTCACGTTGTGCCTGGCCACGCTCTGGGCCCGGGACCCGGTGCCGATGGTGCCGGACCGCGACCTGCGGGTCGCGTTCCTCACCACCATCGTGCCGGGCAAGGAACCGGTCGCGATGGTCGAACGCACGCTGCGCGCGGCCCGGGCCATCCGCCACCCCGGCCGCTACCACGTCTGGCTGCTCGACGAGGGCGACGACGACGAGGTCAAGGCGATGTGCGCGCGGATCGGCGTGCGGCACTTCAGCCGGCGCGGCCGGGAGTGGTACAACACCGAGGCCGGCGCCTTCAAGGCGAAAACCAAGCACGGCAACTACAACTCCTGGGTCGGCGACCACGGCGCGGAGTACGACGTGTTCGTCTCGGTCGACCCCGACCACGTGCCGATGCCCAACTTCTGCGAGCGGCTGCTCGGCTACTTCCGGGATCCCGACGTGGCTTTCGTGGTCGGCCCGCAGATCTACGGCAACTACGACAACGTGGTGACCCGCTGGGCCGAGTCCCAGCAGTACCTGTTCCATTCGTTGCTGCAGCGGGCCGGCAACCGGCTCGGCGTCTCGATGCTGGTCGGCACCAACAACGCGGTCCGCATCTCGGCGCTGCGCGGCATCGGCGGCCTGCAGGACTCCATCACCGAGGACATGGCCACCAGCCTGGTGCTGCACAGCGTCCGCAATCCGGACTCCGGCAAGCGCTGGCGCTCGGTGTACACCCCGGACGTGCTCGCGGTCGGCGAGGGCCCGTCGTCGTGGACCGACTACTTCACCCAGCAGCACCGGTGGTCGCGCGGCACCAACGAGGTCGTCGTCACCTCGTTCGTCAGGTTCCTGCGGCGGCTGGGGTTCCGCCGGGCGCTGCACTACGCGCTGCTGATGTCGTACTACCCGCTGACCGCGCTGGCCTGGCTGCTCGGCGCCGTCAACGCGGTCTGCTACCTGGTGCTGGGCGCCAAGGGTGTGCAGGTGCCGCAGGAGGTGTGGCTGATGCTCTATGTGGACGCCGCGCTGTTCCAGGTCGGCCTGTACGTGTGGAACCGCCGGCACAACACCAGTCCGCACGAGGAGGCCGGCTCGTCCGGGCTTACCGGCATGCTGGTGTCCACATTGTCCACGCCGGTCTACGTGTCCTCGTACCTGAGCGCACTGCTGCGCCGGCAGACCGGCTTCGTGGTGACGCCGAAGGGCGACTCGGCCAGCCCGGACCGGTTGCTGACGTTCGGGCCGGGCCTGCGCTGGGCGGCGTTCTATCTGGTGCTGCTCGCCTGCGCGCCGATCGGCGGGCACGTCGACGGCACGATGTGGCTGTGGCCCAGCCTCAATCTGGTCATCTGCCTGCTGCCATCGGCGATCTGGGCCGGCCAGGAATACCGGCGCCGCCGCGCGGCACCGCCGGTCCGCACCCCGCAGGAGTCGTCCGTATGAAGCCTCGCCCCCGCCCGTCGCTACCGCGCCGCCTGCTGAGCGGCCTGATCGGCGTCGTCGTCCTAGGCCTGCTCGTCTTCGTCAACCAGCCGGTGGTGGCGTTCGGCTCGGCCGCGTTGCACGACTTCACCATCAACCGCGACTCCTACAAGCAGCGGTACGGCCACTGGGCGCGGCTGCCGGTGCCGGCCGGTTTCCGGGTCAACGCCATCCACGCGGCCCTGCTGAGCACCGGCAAGGTGCTGATCGTGGCGGGCAGCGGCAACAACCGGAAGGACTTCGAGGCCGGCACCTTCCGCTCGGTGCTGTTCGACCCCGGGCGCAACACGTTCAGCGAGGTGCCCACGCCGACGGACGTGTTCTGCGCCGGACACACCTTCCTGCCCAACGGCAACCTGCTGGTCGCGGGCGGAACGAAGTCGTACGAGGTGCTGGCGAAGAACATCACGCACGCCGCCGGCGTCATGAAGATCAAGAACGAGTCGCCGGCCGGCGGCCCCCGGACCTTTCCGAAGGGCACCCGGCTGACCGGCGCGACCGGCCTGGCCTACCTGACCCGCACCGACGTGACAGTGCCGGCGGCCACCGCGATGAAGCACGGCGCGCAGGTCACGACCCACGCGGGCGAGGCCGAGGTGTGGGCCGACGCCGCGGCCGAGGGCGACGCCGCGGTGGTGGACCACCCGGCCCAGTACGCGGTCGCCGGCCTGCGGGGCCCGGACCAGCGCAACATCTACGGCGTCTCGGACAAGATCACCCGGGAGAAGCAGGAGTACGGCGGGGACAAGACGTCCTACGAGTTCGACCCCCGGACCGAGCGGTACGTCCGCACCGGCGACATGGTCAAGAGCCGCTGGTATCCGACGCTGGCCGAGTTGCCCAGCGGTGACGTGCTCGCGGTGTCCGGGCTGGACGAGTTCGGCCGGATGCTGCCCGGCGACAACGAGCGGTACGTCAAGGATCAGCGGCGCTGGGTCGACGCGCCGAGGCTCAAGCGGGTCTTTCCCACCTATCCGGCGCTGCACCTGATGCGGGACGGGCGGCTGTTCTTCTCCGGCGCCAACTCCGGCTACGGCTCGGACACCGTCGGGCGTACCCCCGGGTTGTGGGACCTCGGGACGAACAAGTTCAAGGTGGTGCCCGGCCTGCGCGATCCGCGGATGACCGAGACGAGTTCGTCGGTGCTGTTGCCGCCGGCGCAGGACCAGCGGGTGATGATCTTCGGCGGCGGCGAGGTGGGTGAATCGGCCGTGTCGACCCCGCGTACGGCCATCGCGGACCTCGACGAGGCGACGCCCACCTACCGGCCCGGGCCGGACCTGCCGCAGCCGGCCCGCTACCTGAGCACCGTACTGCTGCCCGACGACACGGTGCTGACCACCGGCGGCTCGTCCGGCTACCGCGGCGGCGAATACCGGGGCCGGACCCGCAGCGACCTGTTCAACGTGCAGATCTACCGGCCCGCGAGCAACCGCTTCGAGACCGCGGCGGAGTCCACGGTGGGCCGCAACTACCACTCCGAGGCGCTGCTGCTGCCCGACGGACGGGTCATCACCATGGGCGGCGACCCGCTCTACGACCCGGCCGGCAAGGACCCCGGCGCCTTCGAGAAACGCATCGAGGTCTACTCCCCGCCGTACCTCTTCCAAGGCCGGCGGCCGACCGCCGGAGCCGGACCGTCCTCTGTGCAGCGTGGCACGACGGTCGATTTCGCCACCCCGGACGCCGGTCGCGTGCGCGCCGCCCGGCTGCTGCGGCCCGGCGCCGTCACCCACGTCACCGACGTGGATCAGCGGTCGGTCGCGCTCGACGTGACGCCGTCGGCGCACGGCGTGGCGCTGTCGATCCCCAAGGCCAAGGGGCTCGTGCCCTCCGGCTGGTATCTGCTGTTCCTCATCGACGACAAGGGTGTGCCGTCGGCCGGCCGCTGGGTCCGGGTGCGCTGAGCGATGGCGAGGAGACACCCCGGCCCGGGACCGCTGCGCTGGGCGCTGCCCGCGGCCGGGCTCGCCCTGCTGCTGGTCCTGGCCGCCATTCTGGTGCTCTCGCGGCGCGACGCGGACTCGCCCGTGGTGCTCGGCCCGGCGGCCACCCGGTCGAGCGTCCCCGCTGCCCGGCCCGCCGGCCGGTTGGACGGTCAGCCACTGTACGTCGACCCGAACGGCGCGGCGATGAACCAGGTCGCGGCGTGGCGGAGCGCCGGGCGTACCGCCGAGGTCGCGGCCATCCGGCGGATCGCCGACCAGCCGACCGCGACCTGGTTTGCCGACGCGGCCCCGGGCTACGAGCAGCGGGCCCGGAGCCTGGTCGCGGCCGCGACCGCGGCCGGGCGACTGCCCGTGCTCACCCTCTACAACATCCCGGAGCGGGACTGCTCCGGGCAGTCGGCCGGCGGCGCGGCCGGCGCCGACGCCTACCGGGCCTGGGTACGCGCCATCGCCGGCGCCCTGCACGGCCACCGGGCGCTGATCGTGCTCGAACCCGACGCGGTCCCGCAGGCCGTGCAGGGCTGCCTGGACACCGAGGCCACGCACGAGCGGTACGACCTGCTCGCCGAGGCCGTCGACGCGCTGCGGGCGGCGCCGGGCGTGCTGGTCTATCTCGACGCGGGCAATCCGACCTGGATCACCGAGCCGTCCCGGATGACCGCCGCCCTGCGCCGGGCCGGCATCACCCGGGCGGCCGGCTTCGCGCTCAACGTCGCCAACTTCGAGACGACCGCGGACAACATCGCGTACGGCCGGAAGCTGTCCGCGCTGCTGGACGGCGCGCACTTCGTCGTGGACACCAGCCGCAACGGCAACGGGCCGGCCCAGCGGGGCGGGGGCGACCGGCACTGGTGCAATCCGCCCGGCCGGGCCCTCGGTGAGACGCCGACCACCCGGACCGGCGTGCCGCTCGCCGACGCGTACCTGTGGATCAAAAGGCCGGGCGAGTCCGACGGCGCCTGCGGCGGCGGCGCTCCGCCGGCCGGCGAATGGTGGCCGGAGTATGCCCTGGACCTGGCCGGCCCCCGGTCGTGAGCCGGGGGCCGGCGATATCAGATATCAGCCCTCGATGCCGTTGACCGCCGGCACCTCAAGGGTGCGCGCGGTCGGCGTGCCACCCAGCACGATCTTCCGCAGGGCGGTGTTGTTGGTCGTGCTCAGCTCGGTGAGCTTGTTGGACGGGTTGGCCTTGACCTCGATGTAGTAGGTGCCGTTCGGCAGGTCGGTGATGTCGAAGGACTGGCCGGGCCGGTCCTGCGTGTAGGTGTCGCCGCCGCCGATGTCGAGCACCTCACGCACCGCGACGGCGGTGTTCTGGCCGCAGGAACTGGACAGGTCGGTGTTGTCCGGACGCCACTTCGCGTTCGGGATGGTGTAGTCGACCGCATCCGTGTTGGCCAGGCAGAAGGCTTCCTTGCCGCTGCGCACGGCCAGCTTCTGGTCGGCGGTGAGCAGGTTGTACTGCGCGAAGTCGGTGAAGTGCCAGTGCCGGTGCCCCTCGCGGGCGTCCCACTCCATCGTGCCGGCCGCGACCGAGCCGACCTCCTTGCCGCTGGCGTCGAAGAAGTACTGGTACGCGTCCATCAGGTCGGTGCCGGTCTGCCGGAAGCCGTCGACCAGCAGCGGCGACGTGCCGCCGTTCCAGACGGTGGCGCCGAAGGCCACGTAGGTCTTGTCGCCCTCCTGCGACAGCGAGATGCCCCAGGCGGGCAGCGAGCGCAGGTCGGGACGCGGGCCCTTGGCGATGCTGGCGGCCTTGACGGCCTTCGGCTTCTTCGCCGGCGGCCGGAAGCCCGGCTTGTAAGCGGAGATCTGCAGCTTCGGGTCGCCCTGGCCGGCGTGCTCACCGTGCTCGGCGACGGCTGCCGCCTCGGCGGTGTCCGCGCCCGCCCGGGCGGCCTTCACCTTCGCCTTGAGGGCCGCCGCGCCCTCGCCCTGGTCGATGGTCTCGACCTTGAGGTTCACGCTCAGCGCGGAGCTGCCCGCGATCTTGAAGTAGTCCCGGTACGTCTGGTTCAGCGTCACGGTCGCCGTGTAGTCGCCGTCGGTCAGGTCGAACTGGCCGGTGGACGGGATGCTGTCGGTCACGCCGTTCCAGCCGGCCTGGATGCCCCAGACCGAGCCGAGGGTGAACGGGTTGTAGGAGCAGCCGCGCGGATACGGGTTCTCCGCCGGTGCGTCCCGCCGGGTCCGCGCCGACTGGTAGGAGTTCGGGCAGAAGTCGGTCTTGTAGTTCGCGACCTCGGCGCCCGCGGGGTTCTTGATGCTGACCGTGGTGAAGTCCTTGATGCCGCCCCACCCGGTGACCATCCCGGACGGGAGCGTCACCTCCTGCTTCTTGCCGTTCTTGAGCACGGTCTGCTTGGCGACGATCGGGTCCGCGTACGACTTGCGGGTCGCCCGGATCTCGAACGGGTCCTTGCCCGCGATCACGTTGACGCCGAGGTCGAAGTAGAGATAGGTCTCCTCGCCCCAGACGTATCGCTCGGCGACGACGCTGGTGGTGGCGAGCGTCAGCGCCAGCGGCGGCAGTTCGGCCGCGTTCGCCACGCCCACCCCACCGGCGGCCACGCCGACGGTGGCGGCCACGGCGCCGGCAACCAGGATCCTGGTCCTTCTTGTCATGCTTTTCCTCCCCAGAGGCTGTGTTGCGCCCAGGTAAACCGGAAAGGCGTGAAGCGGACGTAAGGACCTATGAGACCCACCTCAAATCACGCAGGTGGTGACATACACGCGGGCACCGCCTCCCAGGCGGGAGACGGTGCCCGTGAGCCTGCGGTGGAACGTCGGTCAGTCGAGCCCGTAGACCGAGGGCACCTTGAGGGTGCGCGCGGTAGCGGTGCCGCCGATCACGATCTTGCGAAGGGCGGTGTTGTTCTTCGTGCTCAGCTCGGCCAGCTTGTTGGACGGGTTGGCCTTGACCTCGATGTAGTAGGTGCCGTTCGGCACGCTGGTGATGTCGAAGGACTGACCCGGCCGGTCCTGCGTGTACGTGTCGCCGCCGCCGATGTCGAGCACCTCACGCACCGCCACGGCCGTGTTCTGGCCGCACGAGCTGGACAGGTCGGTGTTGTCCGGCCGCCACTTCGCGTTCGCGATGGTGTAGTCGACCGCATCCGTGTTGGCCAGGCAGAAGGCTTCCTTGCCGCTGCGCACGGCCACCTTCTTGTTCGCCTTGAGCAGGTTGTACTGCGCGAAGTCGGTGAAGTGCCAGTGCCGGTGCCCCTCGCGGGCGTCCCACTCCATCGTGCCGGCCGCGACCGAGCCGACCTCCTTGCCCTTGGCGTCGAAGAAGTACTGGTACGCGTCCATCAGCTCGGTGCCGGTCCGGCGGAAACCATCCACCAGCAGCGGCGACGAGCCGGCGTTCCACACGGTGGCCCCGAAGTTGACGTACGACTTCGGGCCCTCCTGCGCGAGCGAGATGCCCCAGGCCGGCAGCGAGCGCAGGTCGGGACGCGGGCCCTTGGCGATGCTGGACGCCTTGACGGCCTTCGGCTTCTTCGCCGGCGGCCGGAAGCCCGGCTTGTAGGCCGAGATCTGCAGCTCCGGGTCGCCCTGGCCGGCGTGCTCACCGTGCTCGCCGACGGCTGCCGCCTTGGCCGGGTCGTCACCCGCGCGGGCCGCCTTGATCTGGGCCACGGCCGCCGCCGTCTCCTCCTGGCTGGTCTCCTTGATGGTCTTGACCGTGACGTTGAGCTTCAGCGTCGCGCTCTTCGCCGCGATCTTGAAGAAGTCCCGGTACTTCTTGTTGAGGGTGACGGTCGCGGAGTACACGCCGTCCGGGAGGTCGAACTCAGTCTTGGGCATGCTGGAAACGGGAGCGTTCCAGCCTGCCTGGATGCCCCACACGGCACCCAGGTTGAACGGAGCGTCGGAACAACCCCGCGGGTACGGGTTCTGCGCCGGCGCGTCGCGCCGGGTCCGGGCCGACTCGTAGGCGTTCGGGCAGAAGTCGGTCTGGTAGCTGCTGACCTGCTTGCCCGCGGCGTTCTTGAGGGTGATCGTGGTGAAGTTCTTCAGGCCGCCCCACCCGGTGACCATCCCGGCGGGCAACCGCACTGCCGTCTTCTTGCCGTTCTTGAGCACGATCTGCTCGCCGACGATCGGCTTGGCGTAGGACGAGCGCTTCGCCCGGATCTCCAACGGGCTCTTGCCCGCGATCACGTTCACGCCGAGGTCGAAGTTGAGGTACCCCTGCTCCCCGTCAAAGACGTACCGCTCCGCGAGCACGTTCGGCGTGGCCATGGTGAAAGCCAGCGGCGGCGGGGCGGCGGCGGCATCCGCCACGCCCATGCCGGCGGCGGCCACGCCGACGGCGGTGGCGACAACGCCGGCCACCATGATTCGGGTCCTTCTTGGCATCCTTATTCCTCCCCAGAGGGTTTGTCCTGCACAGGTAATCCGAACAGGCGTGAAGCGGACGTAAGGGTTTCAAGCTGCTGGCATCTGAGCGCTCGTTGGTGGTCGAAGGGCTTCCTTGAGGCGTGCCTGCCCGGATGTGGGGGTGTGGGTCCGAAAGTGTCGTACCCCGAGCCGATAGTTGTCGTGAAACCGCTGAGGGAGGGGTGGGCGTGAAGACGTTGCGGGCGTATCGGTTCGCGTTGGATCTCACCCCCTGCCAGGAGCGTGCGGTGCTGTCGCATGCCGGGGCGGGCCGCAAGGCCTACAACTGGGCGTTGGCCCGAGTGAAAGCGGTGCTGGATCAGCGGGCCGCAGAACGTTCGTACGGCCTCGCCGACGACGCGTTGACGCCCGCGATGGGGTGGTCATTGCCCGCCCTGCGCAAGGCGTGGAACGCGGCGAAGCACGAGGTCGCGCCGTGGTGGCGGGAATGCTCGAAAGAGGCGTACAACACCGGCCTCGACGCCCTCGCCCGCGGGTTGAAGAACTGGTCCGACTCCCGCACCGGCAAACGCGCCGGGCGAAAGGTCGGCTTCCCACGATTCAAGGCGAAACACCGCACGATACCGTCGGTGCGGTTCACCACCGGGACCATCCGGGTCGAGCCCGACCGAAAACACGTGGTGCTGCCCCGGCTGGGCCGGCTGAAACTGCACGAGTCCGCCCGGAAACTCGCCCGCCGGCTCGACGCCGGCACCGCGCGGATCATGTCCGCGACCGTCCGCCGCGCTGGCGGCCGGTGGTTCGTCGCGTTCACCGTGCAGGTCGACCGCACCGTTCGGCAGCCGGCGTCCGGACCGGTGGTCGGGGTGGACGTCGGGATCAAACACCTCGCCGTGCTCTCCACCGGCGAACTCGTGCCCAACCCCCGGCACCTCGACGCCGCCCTGGTCCGGCTACGGGCACTGGGCCGGGCACTGTCCCGCAAGGCCGGCCCCAACCGGCGAACGCGCAAGGACCCGTCGAAACGGTGGCTACGGGCCAAGGCCCGGCTCGGCCGGGCGCACGCCAGGGTGGCGCACCTGCGCCGTGACGGGCTGCATAAACTCACCACCAGGCTGGCCCGCGGGCACGCGAGGGTCGTGGTGGAAGATCTCAACGTGTCCGGGATGCTCGCCAACCGACGGTTGGCCCGACACATCGCCGACGCCGGCTGGGGCGAGTTGCGCCGGCAGCTGGCATACAAAACGGTCTGGAACGGCGGTCGGCTGATCGTGGCTAACCGGTGGTATCCGTCCAGCAAAACCTGCTCGGCCTGCGGTGTCGTGAAAACCAAACTCATCCTGGCCGAGCGCACCTATACCTGCACCACCTGCGGGCTGGTCCTCGACCGGGATCTGAACGCCGCCCGTAACCTCGCCGCCCTCGCGGCGGTGGTGAGCACCGCCGGGAGTGGCCCGGCGGCAGGACGTGGAGCCATCCACAAGACCCGCCCCGGCGGGCAGGAGGCTATGAAACGTCAACCCGGCACCGCAACCGCGGACAAGACCGGGACCGTCCTTCCGCAATGCAGGACTGCCGCATGAGCGCCGAAATGCACTCGACGGCAACGGTCTATGAGACTTGCCTCAAAGCACCCGGGCGGGGCGGGGCACCGATACGATCGGCGAAGTCGGGACAGCGCTGTCCTCCGCACGCGATGCAAAGGAGCGCTCCGGTGACAGACCCGCACGGCCAGCACGACCCCGACAGCCCTGACGCGGCGCTGCGCGCCGACATCCGGCGCATCGGCACGCTGCTCGGCCAGACCCTCGCCCGCCAGGAGGGCAAGCCCCTGCTCGACCTGGTCGAGGAGGTCCGTGCGCTGGTCCGGGCCGATGCCCCGGCCGCCGCCGAGCGCCTCGCCGCCATGGACGTCACGACCGGCACCAAGCTGGCCCGGGCGTTCTCCACCTACTTCCACCTGGCGAACATCACCGAGCAGGTGCACCGCGCCCGCGACCTGCAGCGCCGCCGCGCCCGCGACGGCGGCTGGCTGGACCAGGCCGCCAAGCGCATCGCCGAGCAGGGTGTGCCCGCCGACGAGATCGCCGCCGCCGCCCGCCGGCTGGCGGTGCGCCCGGTCTTCACCGCGCACCCCACCGAGGCCGCCCGCCGCTCGATCCTGTCGAAGCTGCGCCAGCTCGCCGACTCGCTGGACGGCGAGGCCAGCGCCGCGATCCTGTACGGCGCCACCGACACCACGGCCTCCACGCGCCGCTTCGCGGAGCTGATCGACCTGCTCTGGCAGACCGACGAGCTGCGCCTGGACCGGCCCGACCCGACCGACGAGGCCCGCAACGCGGTCTACTACCTCAAGGACCTGTACGCGGACGCGGCCCCGCAGGTGCTCGACGATCTCGCCGAGACGCTGCGCCAGCTCGGCGTGGAGACCTCGCCGACGTCGCGCCCGCTGACCTTCGGCACCTGGATCGGCGGCGACCGCGACGGCAACCCGTTCGTCACCCCGGCCGTCACCCGCGACGTGCTGATCATCCAGCACGAGCACGGCATCCAGGCCACCGAGGCGGCGATGGACGCCCTGATCGACGAGCTGTCGGTCTCCCGGCGCCTGCGCGGGGTGTCCCTCGACCTCTCCGCCAGCCTGGCCAAGGATCTCGACGCGCTGCCCGAGGTCGCGCTGCGGTTCCGCCGCACCAACGCCGAGGAGCCGTACCGGCTCAAGGTCCGCTGCATCAAGGCCAAGCTCGCCAACACCCGCAAGCGGCTGGGCCGGGGCACCGCCCACGTGCCCGGCCGCGACTACCTGGGCACCGACGAGCTGGTCGGCGACCTCGAGCTGATCCGGGCCTCGCTGGCCCGCAACTCGGGGCAGCTCACCGCGGTCGGCGCGGTCGCCTCGGCGATCCGCACGGTCTCCGCCTTCGGCCTGCAGCTCGCCACGCTCGACGTCCGCGAGCACGCCGAGAAGCACCACGAGGTGCTGGCGCAGATGTATACGCAGGTCGGCGAGGTGGGGGACTATCTCTCGCTGGAACGGCCCGAGCGCACCAAGCTGCTCGCCACCGAGCTGACCGGCCGGCGGCCGCTGTCCAGCAACGACACCCCGCTGACCGACTCGGCGCGCAAGACCTTCGACGTGTTCAACACGATCCGCGACTCGCAGGACCGGTTCGGCGCGGAGGTCATCGAGTCGTACATCATCTCGATGACCCTGGGCGTGGACGACGTGCTCGCCGCGGCGGTGCTGGCCCGCGAGGCCGGCCTCATCGACATCCACACCGGCCGGGCCCGGATCGGCATCGTCCCGCTGCTGGAGACCCCGGCCGAGCTGGACGCCGGTGGCGACCTGCTGGACGAGATGCTGTCCCTCCCGGCATACCGGGAGATCGTGCGGGCCCGCGGTGACCTGCAGGAGGTCATGCTCGGCTACTCCGACAGCAACAAGGAGGCCGGGATCACCACCAGCCAGTGGTCGATCCACAAGGCGCAGCGGGCGCTGCGCGACGCGGCGGCCCGGCACGGCGTCCGGCTGCGGCTGTTCCACGGCCGCGGCGGCACGGTCGGCCGCGGCGGTGGCCCGACGCACGAGGCGATCCTGGCCCAGCCGTACGGCACGCTGGACGGCGCGATCAAGGTGACCGAGCAGGGCGAGGTCATCTCGGACAAGTACACGCTGCCGGCCCTGGCCCGGGAAAACCTCGAGCTGACGGTGGCGGCGGTGCTGCAGGCGACGCTGCTGCACACCTCCCCGTCGGTCGACCTCACCTCGCTGGCCCGCTGGGACGGGGCGATGGACACCGCGTCGGGCGCGGCCTACGGGGCCTATCGGGCGCTGGTCGAAAATCCGGACCTGCCCGCGTACTTCTGGGCGGCGACCCCGACCGAGCTGCTGGGCGCGCTGAACATCGGCTCCCGGCCGGCGAAGCGGCCGAACGCGGACGCCGGCCTGGGCGGCCTGCGGGCCATCCCGTGGGTGTTCGGCTGGACCCAGACCCGCCAGATCGTGCCCGGCTGGTTCGGCGTGGGCACCGGCCTGACCGCGGTCCGCGCGGCCGGCCACGCGGACGTCCTGCACGAGATGTACGCGAACTGGCAGTTCTTCCGCACGTTCATCTCCAACGTAGAGATGATGCTGGCGAAGACCGACCTGAACATCGCCCGGCGCTACGTCGAGACGCTGGTGCCGGCCGAGCTGAAGCCCATCTTCGGCACCATCGAACAGGAGTACGCCACGACGGTCGAGCAGATCCTGGCCATCACCGGCCGGGACGAGCTGCTGGCCGGCTCGCCGGAGCTGTCCCGCACGTTGGGCGTCCGGGACACGTACCTGGAGCCGCTGCACCACCTGCAGGTCGCGCTGCTGCGCCAATACCGCGAGCTGAACGACGACGACCGCCAGCCGCCGACGGCACCGGGCGCGCGGCGCTCACCGTCGGACTCGACGGCGCTGGAGCGGGCGCTGCTGACCACGGTCAACGGCATCGCGGCCGGAATGCGCAACACCGGCTGATCCCCGTACCGATCGACGGCCGGGACCCCGCACACGCGGGGTCCCGGCCGCTTCGTTTGTCAGACCGCTGCGGGGTAGAGCAGCCGGGGATCGCCGGCCAGGGCGGCCTTGACCTGGGCGGTCGCCTCGTCGGCGACGACCTCGAGCGCGCCGGCCTCGATGCCGTCGAGGGCGAGCCGGACGATCACGGCGGGGTCGGTCTTCTCGATGTCGAAGCCGGCCATCATGTCGGTGTCCGCGGCGCCGAGCAGCAGCCCGGTGACCAGCGTGCCCTGGGCGGCCAGTTCCAGCCGGACGCCGTTGGTGAGGCTCCACTCGGCGGCCTTGGCGACGCTGTAGGCGTTCGCGCCGTCGTAGGAGACCCAGGACAGCCGGGACAGCACGTTGAGGATCGCACCGTCGCCGAGCACCGGCGCGAAGGCCCGGATGACGTTCAGCGTCCCCCAGAAGTGCGTGTCCAGCTCCAGCCGGATCTTGTCGAGGTCGCCGGTGACGAGGTTGGAGTAGGTGGAGATGCCGGCATTGTTGATCAGCAGATCCACCTCCCCGGCCCGCGCGGCCGCGGCGGCGACGGCGGCCGGGTCGGTGATGTCCAGCGCCAGCACCTCGACGCCCGGGATGTCGACGAGCTCGGGATTGCGCGCGGTGGCGTAGACCTTGGCGGCGCCACGGGCCAGCAATTCGAGAACGAACTGCCGGCCGATGCCGCGGTTGGCGCCGGTGACGAGAGCGACGGATCCAGAAATCTTCATGGCGGCTACGCTAAAACCTGACGTTGACGTCAGAGGCAAGGATCGTGGCCGACCTCACTTCGGGAGATGATCATGCGAATCGGTGAGCTCGCTGACACGGTGGGCGTGAGCGTCCGGGCGCTGCGGTACTACGAGGAGCAGGGCCTACTGGCCTCGCACCGGACACCGCGCGGCCAGCGGATCTATCCGCCGGCGGCGGTGGACCGGGTCGAGCTCATCCAGCAGCTCTACGCGGCCGGGCTGCCCAGCCGGGCGATCCTGGAGCTGCTGCCGTGCGTGGACGCGGGGGTGCGGACGCCGGGGTCGATGGCCCGACTGGCGGCCGAACGCGACCGCATCGACCGGCAGATCACCGGCCTGCTGGCGACCCGCGACCGCCTGGACGCGGTGATCGCGATCGCCGGGGACGCCACCCACCCCTGCGCCCACAAACTCAACGTCTCCGCCTAGCTATAAGTCAGGAGAGACCTCGTGACCACCGACGTCGAGATCTACGCCCGGACGACGAGCAACCGGCTGATGATCGCCGACTTCCTCGAAACCCTCGACGACAACCAATGGCAGACCGAAACGCTGTGCGCCGGCTGGAACGCCGGTCACATGGCCGCGCACCTGCTTCAGCCGATGCTGGTCGGCGTCGGACAGTTCGTCCGCTCCGTGCTGCGCTTCCGGGGCGACATCGACCGGACCGTGGACCACTTCACCCGCAAGCTCGCCCGGAAGCCTCGGCACGAGCTGATCGCGCTGCTGCGGGAGCACGCCCCGGACCAGGTGAACCCGCCCCGGATCGGCCCGCTGGGGCCGTTCACCGACACCTGCGTCCACCTGCGCGACATCGCCCGGCCGCTCGGCCTGCCCATCGACGTGCCGAACGAGCACTGGTGCATCGTGCTGGACTATCTGACCTCGGCCCGCGTCGTTCGCACGCTGGTGCCGCCGGGCCGGCTCGACGGGCTCGACCTGGTCGCCACCGACACCGACTGGCGCGGCGGCTCCGGCGCGCTGCTGACCGGTCCGATCGAGGCCCTCGGCATGGCGGCCTCCGGACGAGAGGCCGCCCTCACCGACCTGAGCGGCCCGGGCCGCGCCGTCCTGGCGGGCCGGCTACGCGGCGCGGCGCCGCACGAGGGGTAGGTAGACCTCGTCGACGATCTCGATGAGGACCTCGTCCGGGGCGGTCGGCACGCCTCGCGTGACGAATTCGTTGCGCAGCAGCACGATCGCCACGGTGGCCACCCGAGGATGCAGCGACTCGGGGGAGGCTTGCCCGCGGGCGACGGCGCGGCCCAGGATGGTGAGCCACATGGCTGTCATGGCGTCGGTGGACTGCTCGGGCAACTGCGCCACGAGCTGCTGCGCGCTGCCCGCCGCCGTCAGCAACTCGCGCAGGACGGCGCCGAGCGGTGAACTCCAGTGCCGATTGGCCCGGCGCAGCAATTCCAGCGCGTCGTCGCGCAGATCGCCGGTGTCCGGGGGTTGGATCGTCCTGGCCAGCTTGCGATAGGCGGCGATGCCGAGAGCGAGCCGGTCCGGCCAGCGGCGGTAGATCGCGTTTTTGTTGGTGCCGGCCCGCTTGGCGACCCGGTCCATGGTCAGCCCCGGGTAACCGCACTCGGCGAGTTCGTCGGCCGCAGCGAGCAGGATCGCCTCCTCCAGCGCCGCGCCGCGGCGCCGCGTCTGCCCGGCCCGGGCTGGTGTCATCTCCTCGTCCGGCATGCCCTTCCCCAAGATCGGTACGCCTCGTTCCCTCCCAAGCATCGCCTTGACCTATGCGTTGAGGCAAAATAAGGTACGGGCCGTACCTAATCGAACGTGGAAGGGATCGACACGTGCGCGCCAGGGGCATCACCTACGACACCGGATTCGTCCGCCATGGCGTGAACTCCCGCCGGCGCTTCGAGCCGGATCTGGTCGAGCGCGAGCTGCGCATCATTCGCGACGATCTGCACTGCACCGCCGTCCGCGTGACCGGCGGCGACCCCGAGCGGATCGACGTCGCCGCGGCGTTCGCCGCCGACCTGGGCCTCGAGGTCTGGTTCTCGCCGTACCCGCTCGAGATGACCGCCGCGGAGACGCTGTCGCTGTTCGCCGACTGCGCCGAGCGGGCGGAACGGCTCCGGCGCCGCAACGGCGAGGTCGTCTTCGTCACCGGCGCCGAACTGAGCATCATGAACCCGGGGTTCCTCCCCGGCGACACCGTCGAGGAACGGCTCGGGCTGCTCGGCGATCCAAGCCGGGTCCGCGAGGTGATCGGCGAGGTCGGCGCCCGGGTCAACGACTTCCTCGGCACGGCCGTGGCCCTCGTCCGTGAGCGGTTCGGCGGCAAAATCACCTACGCCTCCGTGCCGCTCGACCGGGTGGACTGGACGCCCTTCGACATCGTGTCCATGGACGTCTACCGGTCGGCGGAGATCGCCGAGACGTTCGCCCAGACGTTCGCCGAGGGCATGCGCAGCCCCGTCCTGCAGGGAAAGCCGGTCGCGATCACCGAGTTCGGCTCCGCCACCTATCGCGGCGCGGGCGACCGGGGCGCGCACGGTCTCGAGATCGTCGAGTACGGCGCGGACGGACCGGTCCGGCTGAACGGGGACTACGCCCGCGACGAGGCCGGCCAGGCCGCCTATCTGCGCGAGTCACTGGAGGTGTTCGACGGCGCGGGCGTCGATGTCGCGTTCGTGTTCATCTTCGCGCTCTACGACCACCCGCACCGGCCCGACGGCAAAGCCCGCGATGATCTGGATCTGGCGAGCTACGGCATCGTCAAGGTCTTCGAGGACCGCCTGGGCGACACCTACCCCGGCCTGCCCTGGGAGCCGAAGGCCGCGTTCGCCGCCGTCGCCGACTGCTACGACCAGCCCTGACAGCCTGTGGGCCGGGTTGCGGAGCCCTGGGAGCATCGCGGGGTGCGGAGAGAGTCGGGCCGGCGGCGTGGGGTTGGAATCGCCGGGCTAGCTGTGGTGATCGCTTGCCTGCTGGTGTTCCATCGGGCGGTGCCGAACGCGGTCGGGCAGCTCGGCAGCCTCGTGGAGACGTTTCTGCCGTGGCTCGGCCTCGCCGTTCCGGTGCTGTTCGGTCTGGCCTGGTGGCGGCGGTCGCTTGTCGCCGCGCTGGCCGCGCTGCTGCCGGTTGCCGCCTGGCTCGGTGTCTTCGGCGGGCATCTCGTTTCCCCGCCCGACTCCCCCTACGACCTGGTCGCCGTGCAGCACAACGTCAGTGACGAGAACGCCGATCCCGCCGGCACCGTGCGGGAGTTGCTGAAGGTCAGGCCCGGCCTCATCGCGCTGGAGGAGGTGACGCCCGCCGCGCTGCCGGCCTATGCGGCGGCGATGCCCGCCGAGTACGCGCACCACACCGTGCAGGGCACCGTCGGGCTCTGGTCGCGGTATCCGCTGTCCGAGGCGCGGCTGCTGGACATCCGGCCCCAGGACGTCGGCACCGACTGGAACCGGGGATTGCGGGCCGTCGCACGGATGCCCGGCGGCGACATCGCTGTCTACGTCGCCCACCTGCCGTCGATGCGGATCGGGGTTAGTGGGCTCGGTTCGGCGCGGCGGAATGAGAGCGCGGCGCTGCTCGGGGCCGCGATCGCCGCCGAGCCGCTCGGCAAGGTGCTGCTGCTGGGCGACCTGAACTTCACAGTGGACGATCGCGAGCTGGCGCCGATCAGTTCCCTGCTCAGCACGGCGGAATCGACGTTCGCCTTCAGCTGGCCGGCCCGGGCGCCGGTCGCGCGGATCGACCAGATCATGGGGCGGTCGGTGACCGTCACCAAGATCTGGTCACTGCCCGCGACCGGCAGTGACCATCTCCCGGTCGCCGCCCGCATCCGGCTCTGACCGGCAACCTCCCGGCGGGTCAGTCGGCCGCGCGACCGACGACGCTCTTCAGGCCGACCGGCAGCGGATGCTCGGGATCGTCGAACGAGTCACCGATCACAGCCGTCACGCCGTGGTCGCGCAGCAGGCCCGGCACCGCCGCGGTGTCGACCAGGACGTTGCCGTGGTGCTCGTCGTCGCGGCGGTAGGTGCCGTCCGGCAGCCGCACGAAGGTCGTCAGGTCCCGCTCGAAGCGGTCCGGGGCCGGCCTGCTGAACTGGGTGACGATCGCCCAGTCGGCGCCGACCCGGCCCTGCCCGACGGCGCCCGCCCGGGCGGATCCCCATTCGAGATCGCACAGGTCCAGGGCGAGCAGTCCGCCGGGCCGCAGGGCGCCGGCCAGCGCGGCGAGACCGCGCTGCACGGCCGCCACATCCGGCAGGTAGTTCAGGGCGTGCCCGACGCCGACGATCGCGTCGACCGGCGGGACCGGGTCGTCCGGCAGGACCAGCTTCCGGATCTCCTCCGCCTCCGGTACGGCCGCCCGCGCCAGTTCGAGCATCGCCGGGGCCGCGTCCGTCGCGATGACCCGGTGGCCGGCCTGCACCAGCAGCCTGGTCAACAGGCCGGAACCGCAGCCGATCTCCAGGACCAGGCCGCCCCGCTCGCGCACCGGCTCCAGCAGCTTCAGGATGCCGGGCGCGCAGTCGGTGGCATGGAATCCGTACCCCTGATCGTGGACGTAGGCGAGGTCGGGCCGCCAGGTCGGCATCAGCTCGTCTCGCCGGCCATGCTGAAGCTGCGCAGGCGATCCACCGCCGCCACCGCGCAGCCCACCACGAAGATCGCCGCCATCACGATCGACACCGTCGGGGAGACCCGGGCGTCCAGGAGGGCGGTCGGGGCGATCTTGTCCGCGATGGTGATCACGTATTGCTCGATCGACAACACCCGGGTGCCGCTGACGAAGCGGCCCAGCAGACCCTCCCAGACCAGGATGTAGACCAGCCCGGCCAGCACCGGCCGCTTGGTCAGCAGGCTCAGCAGCAGGAAGAACGCCGAGTACGCGCAGGCGCCGACCACCGCCGCCACCGCCAGGCCGAGGCCGAGGCGGGCCGAGTCCGCCAGCAGCCCCGCCACGAACAGCGGCACCGCCGACGTCACCGCGCCCACCCCGATCGCCACGCCCAGCTTCGCCACAATGATGTCGCGGCGCGGCAGCGGCTTGGTCAGGATGTGCACGATCGTGCCGTCGTCCACTTCGGAGCCGAGGACGCCGGTGCCCACGATCAGGCTGATCACCGGCAGCAGCACGGCGAGCCCGAGGCCGACCAGCACCGGAGGGCCCCACTCGGTCGGGTTCACGTCGTATGCCCGGCACAGCAGCGCCAGGCCCACCAGCAGCAGCGGCAGGGGCAGCAGCAGGAGCACCCGGCGCCTGCCGAACAGTCCGCGGGCGGTGATCCACGCAACGGTCGACACGTCAGGCCTCCAGCAGGTAGGAGAAGACACTCTCCAGGGATTCGTCGGAGGGCAGCAGCTTGCGCAGCCGGATGCCCTCACCGATGGCGATGCGCGGCAGCGCGCGGGTGAAGCTGCCGTATTCGGAGGCGCGCACGGTCAGCCCGGCGTGGTCGATCTCCACGCCGCTGACCGACTTCTCGGCGATCAGCGCCACCGCCAGCCGCCGGTCGTCGGACGACTGCACGGCGAAGACGTGCGGGCGGTTGGTCATCAGCCGGCGGATCTTGCGGTAGTCGCCCGAGGCGGCCAGCCGGCCGGCCACGATCACCTGGACCGTGCCCGAGACCTGCTCCACCTCCTCCAGGATGTGCGAGCTGAACAGGATCGTGTGGCCCCTGTCCCCCAGGCCGTGCAGCAGGCTCATCATGTGCATCCGCTGCCGCGGGTCCATACCGTTGAACGGCTCGTCCAGCAGCAGCACCTGCGGGTCGTGCACCAGCGCCGCCGCGACCCGGGTGCGCTGGCGCATGCCCTTGGAGTACGTCTCGATCCGGCGGTCCGCGGCGTCGGTCATCTCGACCAGCTCCAGCGCCCGCTCGGCGGCGCCCTTCGGGTCGGACAGCTTGTGCATCCTGGCGCTGGCCTGCACGAACTCGCGGGCGGTCAGGAAGCCGTGCACCGCCTCGCGCTCGGCGACCAGGCCCAGCCGGCGGTAGATCGCCGGGTTGCGCCAGGTCGACCCGCCGTCGATGGTCACCGTGCCGCGCGAGGGCGAGAGGAAGCCCGCCATCATGTGCAGCACGGTGGTCTTGCCGGCGCCGTTCGGGCCGAGCAGGCCGGTGACGCCCGGCTCCAGCGTCATGCTGATGTCGTTGACCGCCACCACGTTGCCGTACCAGCGGGACACGTTCTCGAGTTCGACCGTGGTCACAGCGAGGCCACCTTCCGGTAGCGGGCCAGTAGCAGCAGTAGGCAGGTGGCGACCAGGCAGACCGCCTCGATGGCGTACACCGCGCCGAACTCGCCGATGTTGATGCCCGTGTTGGCGTCGGGGATCAGCCACTGTCCGACGCCGGTGATCAGGCTCATCGGGCTGGCCAGGCCGGCCAGGTCCTGCGCGGTCGACGAGGGCAGGATGGACAGCACGCCGACCACCGGGGCGGTCATCAGGAAGACGGCGACGATGCCGCCGGCCGCGAACGCGCGCTTGCCGGTCAGCGAGGCGACCAGCAGCCCGATCCCGGTGAAGACGAAGGCCCAGAGCAGGCTGTATGCCCACGCCGGCAGCAGGTCGCCGAGCTCGTGCCAGACCCCGGACATGCCGGTCTTGGTGGTGAAGGCCCCACCGAGGAACAGGATCAGCTGCGGCCCGGCCAGCAGCGCCCACACCGCGGTCACCATCGCGGCGACCTTCGCACCGACGTAGTCGGCCGCCCGCAGCGGCCGGCTGAAATACAGCGGCAGCACCCCGGCCTTCATGTCGCGGGAGACCAGCTCCGGGGCCACGATCGCGACGAAAAAGATGATCAGCCAGCTCATCGTGTTGGCGAACTGGAAGTAGGTCATCGGCAGCAGGCCGGTCTGTGCGCGTACCGCCGCGAGGATCACCGCGACCAGGGCGACGATCCCGAAGACCAGCCAGGGGAAGATCTTGGCCTTGGCCGACCGGCCGAGGCCGTAGGCCGCGCGGATGCCGTGCACGTAGAGCGCGCCGAACACGGCGGCGCGGCCCAGCCGCGGCCCGGTGTAGCGCTGATATCCGATGTCATGAATGACGCTCGACTCAGACATCGGCGGTCTCCCTCGTGGCGAAGAGCTCGGCCACCCGGTGGCGGCGCTCGTCCAGGCGGTGCAGCGGCAGGTCGAGATCGGCCACGGCCTGCAGGACGTGGTCGTAGGTGGCCTCCCGGGTGAGCGGGACGAGCAGCAGCCGGCCGTCGCGGGTCACCGGCAGCTCCAGCGCCTCCAGCGCCGCGGCCAGCTCGTCCATGCCCTCGCTGACCTCGATCGCGAGCACCTCGCTGGCCTCGGTCATCGCCGAGATCCGGTCGGCGCGCAGCAGCCGGCCGCCCTCGATGGCGACCAGCGAGTCGCAGATCCGCTCGACCTCGCCGAGCAGGTGCGAGCAGACCACGACGGAGATGCCGAACTCGCTGCCGATCCGGTGGATGAGCGCCAGCATGGCGTCCCGCCCGGCCGGGTCGAGGCCGTTGGTCGGCTCGTCGAGCAGCAGCAGGTCGGGGTCGTGCACCAGCGCCTGGGCGAGCTTGACCCGCTGCTTCATGCCGGTCGAGTAGCCGCCGATCTGCCGGTAACGCTCCTCGTAGAGCCCGACGTGGCGCAGTGCCTCGGAGGCCCGTTCGCGGGCGGCGGTGCGGGGCAGCCCGCTCATCCGGCCCAGGTGGGTGACAAACTCGGCGGCGGAGACGTCCGGTGGCAGCGCGTCGTGCTCCGGCATGTAGCCGACCTTGGCGCGCACCCGGTCGGGGTCGACGGTGGGATCGATGTCGAAGACCCGCACCTGCCCCGCGGTCGGCGCGATCAGACCCAGCAGGATCTTGATAAAGGTCGACTTGCCGGCGCCGTTGGCGCCGACCAGTCCGATGATCCCGGGCTCGACAGCGACGGTCAGGTCATGCAGGGCGGTCACCTGCGTGCCGTACGTCTTGGTCAACCCGTCGGTAACGATGAGGCTCACAGTCGACAGCGTAGAAACCGATGTCACCGAGCGGATCAGGTGAACCCCCGACTCACCCCCTGAGTCGGGGTATATCTCAAGGCAGGGACGGCGCGACGTCGACCTGGAAGATCGGCATCTTGCCGAGCTTGCGGTACGCCTGCAGCGCCTCCGGGGTCGCGTCCACCGACGAGTCGCGGCCGTCCTGGTTGTGCGGGGTGTCGAAGTGCACCATCGCCCGGATGCTCGGGAACCTGGTGATCTGCCGGCCCACCTCGCGGTAGAACTCCGCCTTGTGGCCCGGGTTCTTCTTCGACGACCAGACGCCCCACTCGGCCACCATCAGCGGCTTGCCTGGGTGCTCTTTCCTGGCCCAGTTGTAGAAGCCGGGCCAGTTCGGGCGCGCCGAGCTCTGCCTGTTGAGCAGCTCGGCGAAGTCGCCGTGGCCGTAGCCGGGGTCGCTGTAGGCGTAGGTGTCGAAGCCCATCCAGTCGACCACGTCGTCACCGGGGTACATGTCGTCGAACCACTTCTTGCTCGTGTGTGGCACGTATGCCATGTGCACCAGCACGGTGACCAGGTTGTCGACCCCGTGGCCGCGCAGCCGCGTGACCACGTGCCGGTACATGGCCGAGTAGTCCGCGGCCGTGTAGCCGGAGCCCTTCTCCTCCTTGACGTTGTCCTCGGCCTCGTGGTGCACCGTGAAGAAGAACTGCTCGGGGAAGTTCGTGTCGATGTACCGGGCGAGGCGGTCGAGGTAGGCGTCGGTGGCCCGGTCGCCCTTGGCGATCTCGGCCCAGGAGGCGCCGGCCGGCTTCCAGTTGAGGAAGAGGATGCGTTCCCGGCCCGGCTCGCGGGCGATCGTCCGCTCGGCCTCGGTCGGGAAGAGCTGCCGGTTGCCCTTGTGGTAGGCGTGGTAGACGGCCTGGTGCCGGTCGGTCTTGCGCTCGAACGCCGCCAGCGCCTGCCGGCCGCGGTCGTCGGTGAAGGCGCCGGGCGCCACGCCCCAGAGCACACCGCAGGAGGGTACGAGCTTGCGGCCGGTGCGGCACCGCTCGCCGTTCCCGTCGCGCGGGGCCGGGCGCGGCCCGGCGAGTGCGATGTGTCCCGGGCCCGGTCGGCCGGGCTGCGCGCCCGGTGCGGCGGAGCCCGACGGGACGGGCACGCCCGAGGCGCCGGGGGCGGCGGTCGGCGCGCCGGGGATGGCCGGTACGCCCGGTTCCGCCTGCGGTTTCCCGGGCAGCGGGGGCAGCGGCCGGCCGGGCATGGTCACGACCGGGTCGCTGCCCGGCAGGCCGAGCCGATCGGCACCGCCGGTCCAGGCCCACGACAGGGTGGCCACCACGGAGAGCGCAAAGATCACCGTCATGGCGATGAGGTGCGGAAGCCTGGTCCGGCGCGGTCGACGTCTCACGATCGCCCACTATGATGCTTAAAGTCCGTTTTGTCGACTACCTCGGCCGCTTCCTCGCGTGGCGACGGTCGAGATCAGACAGAGTGCCGACCCCGCTCGACCCCGGGGAATGCGGCTGCGAAACTGTCCCTCAAGCCGCTGCAAGGGGAGTCTTAGGTGAACGACGGTTCTGTGCTGCCCGAGGACGTGCTGCGTGACGCGCCTTCGTACACGCCTCGCGCGCACGAACTCGCCGATCTGGAGTTGCTGCTCTCCGGGGCGTACGCGCCGCTGACCGGCTTCCTCGGGCGTGCCGACCTGACGGCCCTGCGCCGCCGCGGCCGCCTCGCCGACGGGACACCGTGGCCGGTCGGGGTCACCTGCGAGGTCCCCGCCGAGATCGGCAGCGGCCTGAACGTCGACGATCCGCTGCACCGCACGGTGGTGCTGACCGACCCCGAGGGCGCGCCGGTCGCCGCGGTCGAGGTCAGCGACGTCTGGCCGACGAGTGAGCAGACGTTCGCGATCGGCGGCACCGTGCGCCGGATGGGCGACGGCGGGCACGGGCCGTTCCAGCGGCTGCGGCGCACCCCGGAGGAGGTGCGGGCCCTGCTCCCGCCGGGCCGGGTCCTCGGCGTCATCGCCGACCGGCCGCTGCACCGCCCGCAGCTCGCCCAGATCGCGCACGCCGCGCGCACCCTCGCGGCCCACCTGCTGATCATCATCCCGGTCACCGGCCCCGGCCCGGACGGGCTGCCGCCGGAGGCGCTGGTCCGGGCGATCTTCGCGGCCCGCGACCGGATGCCGCCCGCGACGATCGTGGCGGTGCCGCTGATGCCGCGCAACGACGAGATGCGCGAGGCGCTGCTGCGGGCCCGGGTGGCGACGGCGTACGGGGTGACCCACGTCCTGTCCACCGGCGACATGCTCTCCGGCGCCGGGCTGCGGGTGCTGGTCCCCCGCGAGCTCGCCTACGACAACCGGGACGGTCAGTGGCGCTGGCGCGACGACATCCCGCCGCGCAACCGCCGGCTGGCGATGTCCACCGCCGAGGTGGAGGACCTGCTCGACCGCGGCTTCCCGCTGCCGGAGTGGCACACCCCGCCCGCGGTGGCCAAGGAGCTGGCCCGGGTCCGCCCGCCCCGCCGGCACCGCGGCCTGGTCGTCTTCTTCACCGGCTTCTCCGGCTCCGGCAAGTCCACGATCGCCCGGGGCCTCGCCGACTCGCTGCGGGAGAGCGGCGAGCGGACGATCACCTTCCTCGACGGCGACGTGGTGCGCCGCGAGCTCTCGGCCGGGCTCGGCTTCAGCCGGGCGGACCGGGACCGCAACGTGCGGCGGATCGGCTGGGTGGCCGCCGAGGTGGCCCGGCACCGCGGCATGTCGATCGCGTGCCCGATCGCCCCGTACGCCGACGCCCGCGCCGCCGTGCGCAGAATGGCCACCGAGGCGGGCGCCGGCTTCGTGCTGGTGCACGTGGCGACCCCGTTGGAGGTCTGCGAGCGCCGCGACCGCAAGGGCCTGTACGCCCGCGCCCGGGCCGGCCAGCTGCGCGGGATGACCGGCATCGACGACCCGTACGAGGAGCCGGCGGACGCCGAGCTGACGCTGGACACGACGGACATGACCGTGGTCGAGGCCATCGACGTGGTACTGGCCTATCTGAACGAGAGCGGCTGGGTGGAACCGAACATGAAGTAACCGGTGGCGGTGGAGTAGTTACGCAACGGCGTACGGGCCGTTTACCCCCTACGGGGGCGAAACGCCCGATTGCCGACTAACTCACTCCACACCCCGAAAGGGCCGCCGAACCGATGGAAGATCCGCGCCCGGTGTCTGCCGACCTCTCGCACTACCTGGGCGTGTTCCGCCGGCACTGGTGGATCGTGCTCGCCGCCGCGGGCGTCGGCCTCGGGCTCGGCGCCCTGGTCACCCAGGCCCTGCCGAAGGTCTACGAATCGTCGACCTCGGTGCTGGTGCAGGCCGTCTCCGGGGACACCAACGCGTCCGGCGGCCGGACCAAGGGCCAGATCAACCTGGACACCGAGGCCCAGCTCGTCGGCTCCGGCGCGGTCGCCGTCAAGGCCGCGGCCCTGCTGCGCTCCCCGGTCTCCCCGATCGAGCTGGCCCACGACGTGTCCGTCGAGGTGCCGGCCAACACGACCGTGCTGGTGATCCGCTTCTCGGCGGACACCCCCAAGGGCGCGCAGGCCGGGTCGCACGCGTTCGCCGAGGCGTACCTGCGCAACCGGGAGGAGACCGCCCGGGCCGGGCTGGACCAGCAGATCAAGACGCTGAACCTCAAGGCCAAGCAGCTGACCACCAGCCTGAGCAACATCAACAACCGGCTGGCCAGGGCGGCGGACGGCAGCTTCGAGCGCAGCAACCTGGAGAGCCTGCGCAACAACTCGCAGAACCAGCTCAACAACATCACCGGCCGGCTCAACGAGCTGACGACCGCCACCGTGGGCGCCGGCAGCATCATCAGCGACGCCCGCGAGCCCGAGGCCCCGATCAGCCCGAACGCGATGCTCAACATGGCCACCGGCGCGATGGTCGGCCTGCTCGTCGGGCTGGGGCTGGCGTTCGCCCGGGAACGCTTCGACCGGCGGCTGCGCAGCGCGGGCGACGTGCGTGACCGGGGACGCATTCCGGTGCTGGCGGCGCTGGACGAGCGGACCACCCCGCGCTTCGACGACGTGCTGCAGCCGTACGGGCCCGGCGGTCGGGTCTTCAACCGGCTGCGCAACGAGGTCCTGGCCAGCCTGAACAGCGGTGACCAGATCATCGTGGTGACCGGCGCCAGCCGGGGCTCCGCGACCACGCTGGTCGCCGCGAACCTGGCCGCCGCGCTGGCGCGTACCGGAAGTGATGTCGTGCTGATCGGCGCGCACCTGCCGGACAGCGTCGTGGACGCGGCGCCGCTGGCCCGGATGCTCGGCGTCGCGCCGATGCCGGGCCTGTCCGACCTGCTGGCCGGCCGGATCGGCCTGCACAAGGCGATGCAGCGCACCCCGCGGATCCCGTCGCTGCGGGTCATCACGACCGGCGGCGCGGCGACCGCGGCGGGCCTGATGCAGTCCCAGCGGCTGCGCGACACGCTGGACGCCCTGCGCCGGCAGACCGGCTACGTGGTCATCGAGGCCCCGTCGACCAGCAGCAGCGCCGACGCGCAGAGCCTGGCCAGCCTGGCCGACGCCGCGATCCTCGCGGTCGAGCTGCGCCGCGCCAAGCGGCCCGCGCTGCTGGACGCGGCCGAGCAGCTCAGCCGGGTCGGCACCCCGCTGCTGGGCGCCGTGGTGCTGCCCCGGCTGCACGCGATGCGGGCCGACGAGCAGAACCTGCCGGTGGTCACCCTGCCGGCCGAGCGCCGGCCCGAGCCCCGCCCCGAGCCCCGTTCCGACGAGCGCGCGGAGCCGCGGCCGGACGAGACCGCGGTGCTCGACGCGGAACTGACCCAGGCGATGCGGCGGCCGGCCGGTCCCGCCCCCGGCGGCCCGGTCCGGTCGCGCCCGAGCGAGCTGGACGAGGTCACCGCGATCATCGACCTGGGCTCGGCGGGCACCCAGACGAAGACGGCCGAGAAGACCGGCGAGCAGCCGGACCAGAAGTGACGCTGGTCGTCCCGGGCGGCCCTGGCACCACCAGCACCCGGGCCGCCGGGCCCGCGCACTCCGCTCCGGAGCAGCGGCCGACCACGCTGCCGGCCTGGCCGCTGGCGAGCGTGCTGGCCTGCTACCCGCTGTGGTGGGCGCTCGGCCTGGGCGTGCTGATCTTTCCGCTGATGGCGGCGCCGATGCTCGTGCTGCTGCTGCGCCGGCGCGCCGCCGGCCGGCCGCTGCTGCTGCCGCCCGGCTTCGCCTGGTGGCTGTTGTTCCTGGCCGCGGTCGTGGTGAGCGTCGCGGCGCTGGGCGCCGACCCGAGCGGGACGGTGGCCGAGCCTGCGACCGGCCGCCTGGTCGCGGTCGGCTACCGGCTGTCGCTGTACGCGTCTCTCACGGTCCTGCTCGTGTACGCGGGCAACCTCACCGAGCGGGAACTGCCCCGGCGCCGGCTCGTCAAGCTGCTGGGCTGGCTCTTCGTCGTCACCGTGGCGGGCGGCCTGCTCGGCATGGTCGCCGGGCGCTTCGAGTTCACCTCGCCGGTCGAGTGGCTGCTGCCGCACGGGATCCGCAGCAAGGGCTTCGTGCAGTCGATGGTGCACCCGTACGCCGCGCAGATCATGGACCTGGTCGGCAGCGAGCAGCCGCGCCCGGCCGCGCCGTGGGGTTACACCAACACCTGGGGCAACAACTTCTGCCTGCTGATCGGCTGGCTCGTGGTGGCCGCGTGGGCCTCGCGGCGGGCCGGCGCCAAGCTGTTCGCGGTGCTCTGCCTGGTCGTCTCGATCGTGCCGGCGATCTTCTCGCTCAACCGCGGCCTGTGGATCGGCCTCGGCGTCGTGGCCGGCTACGTCGCCGCCCGGTACGTGCTGATGGGCCGGATCTGGATCATCGGGGCGGTCGCGCTCGCCGCGGCCGGCCTGGTCGCCGCCCTGGTCGCCACCCCGCTCGGCGACACGGTCAACGCCCGGATCGACAACGGCAAGTCCAACGGGGTGCGCTCGTTCCTCATCGAGCGCGCGGTCGACGGCTTCGCCGAGTCCCCGGTGATCGGCTACGGCTCGACCCGCAACACCATCGGCGGCCGCAACTCGATCACCGTCGGCGAGAGCTCCGAGTGCGAGCGCTGCGGCAACTTCACCGTCGGCGGCAACGGCCAGTTCTGGCAGCTGATGTACGCACACGGCGCCGCCGGCACGTGCGCCTACCTGGCCTTCTTCGGCTACGGCCTGTGGCGCTTCCGGCGCGACCGCACCCCGATCGGCATCGCCGGCAGCGCCGCGATCGTCAGCTCGTTCTCGGCGATGCTCTGGTACAACTCGCTGGCCACCCCCCTGGTCTTCATGTTCCTGGCCTACGCGCTGCTCTGGCGCAACGAACAGGCAGCGAACCGACAAGGAGGGCAAACACTTGAGTCCCGTTAAGACCGCGCCCGCCGCCCTGACGGCAGGCGACTCGGCGTTGCGCACGCAGTACCTCGCCGAGGTGCTCGAACTGCTCTATCCCGCGCCCTGCGACACCGCCGGCGGCCCCGGCGCGCCGATCACCGAGTACGTGGTCGTGCCGGACGCCCGCCGCCCCCGGCTGCTGGTGCCGAACACCTCGCGCCGGGTCGCCGCGGCGGCGGTCCGCCGGTATGCCGAGCCGCAGTCCCGCGCCGCCCGCCTCAAGCGGGACGCGGTGGTGGCGGCCCTGCGCACCGGCGCCTCCGGCATGCTGCTGCGCGACCGGATCAAGATCACCGGCCCGGCCGCGGAGAGCATCGACGGGCACCTGCGCGAGGCCCTCGGCCGCGAACTGTCGGTCAGCATCCACATCGGGCCCGCCCGGGCCAACCGCAAGCCGGTGCTGCAGCTGATCAGCCCCGACGGCGAGACGTTCGGCTTCGGCAAGCTCGGCACCGGCCCGCTCACCCGGCGGCTGGTCGAGGCCGAGACGTCCGCGCTGGCCACGCTCGGCACCGCCGGGCTCACCAGGCTGGCCGTGCCGACCGTGCTGCACGCCGGGCAGTGGCGCGGCCTGCAGGTGCTGATCCAGTCGGCGCTGCCGGTGTGGCTGCCCCGGGCGCCGCTGACCCCGCGCCGGCTGATCGCCGCGATGCTCGACGTCGCCGGGTGCCGCGGCTACCACAGCGGCCCGCTGGTCGGCAGCGCGTACTGGGCAGAGCTGCGCGGGCGGCTCGCGGCCCTCGACGACCGGCCCGAGGGGGTCGCGCTGACCTCGGCCGCGGAGCTGCTCGCCACCCACGCCGGGCAGCACACCCTGCGGTACGGCGCCTGGCACGGCGACTGGGCACCGTGGAACATGGCCAACCTCGCGGACACGCTGCTGGTCTGGGACTGGGAGCGGTTCGCCACCGGGGTGCCGGCCGGCTTCGACGCCGTACACCACGAGTTGCAGCGGCGGATCCAGTCCACCGGCGACGCCACCGACGCGGTCGAGGCGACCGTGCGCCGGGCCGGGGAGCTGCTCGCGCCGTTCGGGGTGGCCGACGGCGCCCGCGAGCTGACCGCCCTGCTCTACCTGATCGACCTGGCCGCGCGGTACCTGTCCGACCGCCAGGCCGAGGCGGGCGCCCGGCTGGGCGTGCTCGGCACCTGGCTGTTGCCGGTGCTGATCCGCCGGGTGGAGGAGCTGTGATTCACCTCGACGATGGAAGGCCGCAATAGCCATGGACGTCTCCAAAGTTCCGTCACCCGTCAAGCGGGTCGTGCACCTGGGCTCGCGCTCGTACGGCCGGCTCACCGCGCCCGCGCGGATGACACCGTCGTTCCTGATCTGCGGCGGCCAGCGCTGCGGCACGACCTCGCTCTACCGCGCCCTCGCCGCGCACCCGGCGGTGCTCAAGGCCGTGCTGCACAAGGGCGTGCACTACTTCGACGTGTCCTACGACCGGGGCATGGGCTGGTACAAGGGCCACTTCCCGATGCAGCGCAGCGCCGAGAAGGTGCGCACCCGCCACGGCGTCGACGCGCAGACGTTCGAGTCCAGCCCGTACTACATGTACCACCCGCAGGCGGCGGCCCGGATCGCCGCGGACCTGCCCGGCGCGAAGCTGCTGGTGCTGGTCCGCGACCCGGTGGAGCGGGCCTACTCGCAGCATCACCACGAGGTGGCCCGGGGCTTCGAGCAGGAACGGGACTTCGGCAACGCGCTCGCCCTGGAGGCCGCCCGGATGCACCGCCAGGAGCACCAGCTGGCGACCGATCCGGCCTACTACTCGTTCGCCCATCAGCACCACGCCTACCGGGCCCGCGGCGAATACGCCCGCTACCTGAGCGTGATGGCCCAGCACGTCGGCCGGGAACGCATCCACGTGGTGGAGAGCGAGCGGTTCTTCGCCGACCCCGAGCAGACCTACGACGAGGTGTGCCGGTTCCTCGGCCTGCCGACCGATCTCGGGCATCCGCCGTTCGAGCGGCACAACGCCCGGCCCCGGCAGTCCGACATGGACCCGGTGCTGCGCCAGGACCTGACCGAGCACTTCGCCCCGCACGACGACGCCCTGATCACCTGGCTGGGCCGGGTGCCCAGCTGGCGCTCGGTATGACCGACTGCACCGAGCGCAGCGAGGACCTCGTCGACGCCCCGGACCGGCAGGGCACCCGGGGCGTGGCCCGGGGCGGGCTCGCCAACATGGTCGGCGCCGCGCTGGCCGGCGGCACCGGCGTCGTGGTCACCTGGGTCGTCGCGCGCAGCCTCGGCGCCGAGCAGGCCGGCGCGTTCTTCGCGGCCACGGCCGCCTTCGTGCTGGCCGGCGGGCTGGCCAAGCTGGGTACCCAGACGGGCCTGGTCTACTGGCCCGCCCGGCTGCGCGCCACCGGCCGGGACCACCTGCTCGGCACCTGCCTGCGGATCGCGCTGACCCCGGTGTTCGTGCTCGCGGTCGTGCTGGCCGTGGCGATGTGGTTCGGCGCACCGGCGATCGCGCACCTGACCGCCGCGGACTCGCCGCACGTCATGGCCGGGCACATCACCGCGCTGCGGGTGCTGGCCGTCTTCCTGCCGCTGCAGGCGCTCACCGACGCGCTGCTCACCGCCACCCGCGGCTACAAGGCCATGCGCCCGACCGTCACCCTGGACCGCGTCCTGCGCAGCACGCTGCAGTTGCTGTGCGTCGGCGCGGTCGGGGTGGTGACGCTGTGGACGACGGCGACGCTGCCCGCGTTCGCGTTCGCCTGGGCGGTGCCGTACCTGCCGGTGGCGATCCTGGCCGCGGTCGCGCTGCGCCGCACGTACCTCGCCGGCAAGCCCCGCGGCCCGCGGGCCCGGCGCCGCGACCGGCGTGAGCTGCGCCGCGACTTCTGGCGCTTCACCGGGCCGCGGGCCCTGGCCAGCGTCGCGCAGCTCGCGCTGCAGCGGGTCGACGTGCTGCTGGTGGCGGCGCTGGGCGGGCTGGCGCCGGCCGCGATCTACGCGGTCGCCGGCCGGTTCGTGGTGCTCATCCAGTTCGCCAACCAGGGTATCTCGCAGTCGGTGCAGCCGCGCCTCGCCGAGGCGCTGGCGGTCGGCGACCGGGACACCGCCAACCACCTCTACCAGACCGCGACCGGCTGGCTGGTGCTGGTCACCTGGCCGATCAGCTTCCTGGTGATCCTGTTCGCGCCCGTCTACCTCGGGCTGTTCGGCAGCGGCTACCGCCGCGGCGCCGACGTCGTGGTGGTGCTGGCCTGCGCGATGCTCGTGGCCACCGGCTGCGGCATGGTCGACATGGTGCTGGCGATGGCCGGCCGCACCTCGTGGAACCTGGTCAACGTCCTGATCGCGCTGGCCGTCACGGTCGGCCTGGACGTGCTGCTGATCCCCCGGTACGGCGCGCTCGGCGCCGCGATCGGGCTGGCCTGCGCGATGGTCGCCAACAACGTGCTGCCGCTGATCCAGGTCGGCCGGTCCGCCCGGCTGCACCCGTTCGGCCCCGGGACGTTGGCCGCCGCCGGCCTCGCCGTCACGTGTTTCGGCGTCCTCCCGCGCGCGGTCACCGCCGTGTCCGGCCCCGGCGCGGCCGGCCTGGCGCTGGCCGTGGCGCTGGCCGTGCCCGCCTTCGCCGCAGGCGCATGGCTGCTGCGCGGACGTCTCGGCCTCAACGCCTTCAAGCCCCGCAAGCTCACCCAGAGGAGGACCGGTTGACCAGCGAATACACCAGGGTGTTCCAGGATGCCGACGCCGTCGACAAGTACGAGCACGTCACGTACGCGCCGGACAGCTACGCGTCGCGGATCAACGAGCGGCAGCGGGCCTACCTGCGCAAGCTCGTCGCCCGGGAGTTCGGCACCGCGCCGGTGCAGCACGACTTCGCCTGCGGCACCGGGCGGGCCATCCGTACCCTGCACGGCCTGGTCCGCGCGGCGCACGGCTACGACACGTCCGCCGAGATGATGGCGAAGGCCGAGGAGGTCGGGTCGCGGGCCTACTGGCACCAGGTGCCGATGGACGGCCCGGTGCCGGAACCGGTGCGGGCCGGCTACCCGGCGATCGTGACGATGTTCCGGCTGCTGCTCAACGTGCACGCCGACGTCCGGGACCGGGCCGTCGCGTTCGCCGCGAAAGCCCTGCCGGAGGCCGAGTCCGGCGTGCTGGTGGTCGAAAACCACGGCAACGCCGGCTCGCTGCGGCACCTGCGGGCCCGGCGGCACTCGGGTGAGCGCTGGTTCGCCGAGCTGTCCCACGAGGAGGTCGGTGAACTGCTCGGCCGGCACGGCTTCGAGGTGACCGAGCGGCGCGGCTTCTCGATGCTGACCGAATCGCTGGACCACAAGCTGCTGGCCCGCGCCGCCGACGCGGCCGCCCGCAAGCTGCCGGGCACCGACGGTTTCGCCGTCAACGTCCTCTACACGGCCCGGCGGAAGAAGTAGCCACTGTCATGCGCCGCGCACTCGCCCTGCTGAGCCTGCTCGCCCTCGTGCTCGCCGGTTGCACCTCGCACCGGCGCGACGAGCCCGAGCCCACCCCGTCCCCCGACCTGACCAGCGCGCCGGTCGCGGTGGCCGTGCACCCCGGCCCGTTCGAGGCCGGGCCGTTCGCGGCGCCCGAGACCGGCGCGTACCTGGGCGCCTGGATCAAGCCGGACGCGCTCACCCACGCCGGCCGGGTGGAGGCCGTCGACGGCCTCGAAAAGGTGCTGGGCCGGCCGCTCGACATCGTCAACACGTACCGGCGCTTCGACCAGCTGGTCGGCACCTCGTCGGACGAGGAGTTCCTGGCGACGGACGCCACCCTGATGGTCAGCTGGGCGACCGGCGACAACCGCTCGATCCTGGCCGGCGAGCACGACCGGCTGATCCGCCGGCAGGCCAAGGCGATCCGCAAGGTGAAGGAGCCGGTGCTGCTGCGGATCCGCTGGGAGATGGACCGCCCCAACCTGCGCGCCACGATGTGGTCCGGGGAGGACTACATCGCCGCGTACAAGCACATCCGGGAGATTTTCGCCCAGCAGCGGGTCAAGAACGTGTCCTGGGTCTGGTGCCCGACCGCGGAGGGCTTCATCCGCGGCGACGCGCCGGCCTTCTACCCCGGCGACGACCAGGTGGACTGGACCTGCGTCGACGTCTACGCGGGCAACCTGTTCCAGCCGATCGGTCAGCTCATGGGCCCGTTCCTGCGATGGGCGGCACAGCGGCCGAAGCCGATCGTGATCGGCGAGTTCGGGGTCGCCAGGGCCTGGGGCTCGGCGGGGCGGGCGGCCTGGCTGGCGGACGCGGAACGCACCTTCAAGGCCAACACGCAGATCAAGGCCGTCGTCTACTTCGAGTCCGATCCCGAGGGCAACGGGCCGAAGCAGCAGTTCCAACTGGCGGGCGACAAGGCCGCGTTCCAGCAGTTCGCCCGGCTGACCCGGGACCCGTACTTCAACCCGCAGTAGCGGCCCGCCCGGCGCCGCCGAACGGACTCAACCGTTCGGCGGCCGCCGGGCCCCGGCGGTCACCGGAAGCTGTCGTTGCGGCGGGCGGCCGCGCCGGCGAGCAGGCGCATCGCGTACGGGGCGTCGTGCTTGAGGTAGCGGCCGGCCAGCCGGCTCGGTTCGGTGCCGAGGCGGTGTGCCCACTCCAGGCCCGTCTTCTGCATCCAGCGCGGCGCCCGTTCGATGTCGCCGGCCACGAAGTTGACCGCCGCGCCGCAGCCGATGAACCAGGCACCCGGCAGCTCGGCGCGCAGCCGGGTGATCACCGCCTCCTGCTTCGGGAAGCCCAGGCCGACGAAGATCAGGTCGGGTTCCGCGCCGGCGACCTTGCGGCAGAAGTCGGCGTAGGACGGCTCGTCGCGTTCGAAGCCGAACGGTGGGCACAGCGTGCCGGCGATCCGCAGGCCCGGGCAGTCCCGGGCGAGGCGGTCGGCGGCCCGGGTGGCGCCGTCCTTGATTCCGTCGGCCGCCGGCGCGCCGCCGACCACGAAGACGGACCGGCGGTCGTGGGCCAGGCCGCGCGACAGCGACCAGATCAGGCTGCTGCCCGCGACGCGTTCGGGCAGCGGGGTGCCGCTGAGCTTGCTGGCCCAGACCAGGGGCATCCCGTCGGCGACGACCAGGTCCGCGTCGTCGAGGTAGGCGCGGACCCGGCCGTCCACTTGGGCCTGGCGCAGGATGTCCACGTTCGGGGTGAGGATGCGGCCGCCCCGGCCGGCATTGATCGCCTCGCGGACGACGGCGACCACCTCCTCCTCGGTGATGCGGTCGAATCCCGTGCCGTCGAGATGTACCCGGTCGAATGCCTCGATGGTCATGCGACGCCTCCTTCAGCCTTGTTCGCTCGTTATAGGAGCGAAACGAGCGAAGGTGGGCGAAAGTGGCACGGGTTCTCTATTTGGGTGGATTGGGACGAAGTGGGACGACGCTCGTCGAGCGCCTGCTCGGCGAACTGCCCTCCGTGTGCGCGCTGGGCGAGATCGTCCACCTCTGGCAGCGCGACATCCGCGACAACGAACGCTGCGGGTGCGGCGCCCGGTTCGCGGCCTGCACGTTCTGGAAGCGCGTCGGCGAACGCGCGTTCGGCCATTGGGGCAATGTGGACGTCGAGCGGGTGCGCGGACTGCGCGACGTCGTCGAACGGACCCGGCACATCCCCCGCCTCGCCGGCGCCCAGCTCCCGCCGGCCCAGCTCGCCGACGTCCGCGAGTACGCCGCCTTCTACACCCGGGTCTACTCGGCCGCCGCCGCGGTCTCCGAGGCTCAGGTCGTGGTCGATTCCTCCAAGCACAGCGCCCTGGCGCACGTGCTGCGCTGGGCCGGCGATCTCGACCTGCGGGTCGTGCACGTGGTGCGGGACGCGCGCGGGGTCGCGTACTCCTGGACCAAGACCGTAGCCCGGCCGGAGACAGACGGCGGCGACGAGATGACCCGCTACTCCCCCTGCCGTTCGGCCCTGCTGTGGAACGCGCACAACGCGGCCTTCGGCCTGCTCGCGCGCCGCGGCGTCCCGGTGCACCGGATCCGCTACGAGCAGCTCCTCGCCGACCCGCGCGCCGCGCTGCGTGCGCTCGCCGACTACGCCGGCGTCCCGGTCACCGACGCCGACCTGGCCTTCCTCGGTGACGGCTACGCGGACCTGCGGGTGGGGCACAGCGCGGCCGGCAACCCGATGCGCTTCAGCGTCGGGCGGCTGCCGCTGCGCCGCGACGACGCCTGGGTGCGTGCGCTGCCCAGCGGCCAGCGCCGGCTGGTCGGCGCGGTGTGCGCCCCGATGCTGCGCGCGTACGGCTACCCGCTCAATCCCGCACAAGTGTCCCAGGAGGCGTGATGAACTGGCCGTCCATCGGTGTCGTGATCCCCACCCGCAACCGTCCCGAGCTCCTCCGCAAGGCGATCGCCGGGGTGCGCGCCCAGCGCTACCCGGGTGACCTGAAGATCGTGGTGGTCTACGACCAGACCGAGCCCGACTACCTGCTCGCCGCCACCGGCCAGACCCAGGTGCTGGTGCTGACGAACTGGCGCACCTCCGGCCTGGCCGGGGCGCGCAACACCGGCATCCTCGCGCTGGACACCGAGTATGTGGCCTTCTGCGACGACGACGACCAGTGGACGCCGGACAAGCTGCGCCGCCAGGTCGCCGCCCTGCTCGCCGAGCCGGACTCCGAGATGGCCACCTGTTCGATCGAGGTCGAGTACGAGGGCAAGCGGACCCCGCGGCTGGCCGGGCTCAGCCGGGTGACGGTGGCCGAGCTGGCCCGCTCCCGGATGGCGATGCTGCACTCGTCGTCGTTCCTGATCCGCCGCGAGGCGCTGGCCGACTCCGCGATCGGGCTGGTCGCCGAGGACGCGCCGGGCAGCCAGAACGAGGACTGGGACCTGCTGCTGCGGGCGGCCCGCCGGGCGCCGATCGTGCACCTGGACGAGCCGCTGGTCCGGATCCTGTGGGGCCGCACCTCGCACTACGCCTACGAGTACGCCACCAAGATCTCGTCGCTGCGCTGGATGATGCAGCGCCATCCGGAGATCGGCGGCTGCCGGCCAGGCGCGGCCCGCGTCTACGGTCAGCTCGCGTGCTGGTCCGCGGCGACCGGCAACCGGAGCCAGGCGTGGCAGTTCAGCAAGGAGGCGGTCCGCGCCAACTGGAAGGAGCCGCGGACAGCGATCGCCCTCGTTGCCATGACCGGTGCGGTCAAGGTGGAAAACGTGCTGTCTGCCCTGCACAAGCGGGGCCGAGGTATCTGACACACCATCTTTCGCGCACACCCGATCAGCGGTAGTGTTCGCACGT
>Ga0307515_10001705_pt1 | contig 48943 bp, 48 predicted proteins | sample 17_EM_MG_FD_194513 | JGI IMG/M metagenome (GOLD analysis project Ga0307515, IMG submission 194513) | Populus trichocarpa ectomycorrhiza microbial communities from riparian zone in the Pacific Northwest, United States - 17_EM | ecosystem: Host-associated > Plants > Roots > Unclassified | place... | reverse complement strand
TCTCGAGTTCTTCAGGTGCGTCTGGTTCAATTCTTGGTATGTCGGCTTAAACCAACCTCCAATTCTTGCATCAATAGCGGACTTGGATACGAGTGCTAACATTCGGGAATTGGGGGCATGAAGAATCTCTCCAATCCGGTGCACCTGCCGCTTCATAGATCACAACAAAGAGCTAGCATCAAGAATATAAATATGAACCGCCGACATGTATTCCGGACTCTTTCCAGGCACCCCTCAAATTGCATCCTGCTCCGCCGAGCGCCACTTTTTCCAGGCACCCCTCAAAATTGCATCCTTCTCGACTGTAATGGGCGGGATCGGGCATAGGTGATATTGGCAACAGTAATGTCATATCGTGATCAGGAGAAGAGGCTTTGAATTTCGTATCAAGGGAGTCGAGACAAGGCAACAATCAAGCCTGGGTCAAAGTCGTGCTTGCTTTGCTCTACAAGAGAACGAGTAATGAAAGAAGAAAAGAAAATCCTCCAAGACCAAACAACCGATCTTTATATACACTTCGTCAGCCACCCTCGAATCATCCCCCATGCTCCAATGTATCATCCGAATATTCAACCATGATCTTAGACACCATCAGTACCACTCTAATCGATTCAACCACGCCACATCATCCGACATCGCAACACCTCAGACCACTTCCTTATTATAACAAATTTTACTACCACCTTTCTGCAACACCCTCACACAATTCCTGCATGTCTCAATGTCTCCGCCTTTCTGTAACACCAATTCCTCCCACTTCTCGAATACTGTTCCTATATACCCCTCAACCCGTCACTCGTAACCCGAACCGTGGCATCGACCGCATGTTACTTTGTTGCCCTATTCTCCCGTTATTCTGTTAAACTTCGTACTATATTTATTCCCTTATATACTTCTGTCTACATTCCCCAACTTCACTTCATCCAACATGGAACCTACGGCCAGCCAGGTGAGGAATCACTATTCACAGAAGAATCCAGAAGCCTACCTTGAGAGAGCACTTGCACGTGCATTGCAGAAGACAGCCAATCTTCATTGCCAATCAAATGTTTGAACTTCCCACCCAACCTTCGAGTATAGTGTTGGAGATAGCTAATCATCGCCCTAAACTTCTGATGAAGCAGGATGATAATGATACCGATCGGGAGATCACCGACAACGAAAGTGAAGACCTTGGAGAGTCCACCTTGTTATCCGATATCGAAGAAGACGATTTGGGCAACCAGCAGGAGGTCCTACATCTAGACCAGGTGCGCCGTGATATGATGATAAGAACTTCAAGGGTTCCACCGCCAAAGAAACAGAGCCGTGCAGATACTGTCATTGCCCGCACTTCACTTCCAAATCTGCGACATCCAGCCGGAGCCATGGCACAACCATTGTTCAAAAGCCAGAAGTCAACCATTAACATATCATGCGAGTCTGACATTGTACAGGCACTCCCGCTTCCCAAGGCTGGTGCAGATCAGAATATTCCTCAACAAAAGCCCGGGGGTGCTGATCACAACATTCCCCAATGCCAAAAGGCTACTTTTGAGGTAGCGAAACCGTTCATGGATGCAATTGTATTCACAAAGACTCCCTGGCCAATCATTTCCGATGAGAATTACTGGATGGTTAACGTAGCTTGGAAACTAGCCATTGAAGCTGAGGATCGTCAGCGGGCATTAGCAGGTGCTCCGGGAGGTGCACCATCCATCTGTCAATTGCCCGGTGGTCCATCTCTTAAAATCGACCCGCATAGCAGAGAAGCTGTAAGTGTAACTTCTGTTTTCTGCTCCTCGATTGGACTTATGATGATGCTAAACCCCAAAAATAATCATAGTTTAAACTAATGATTAGCACCATTCGGGGGCATTTGGCAGATGGAGCTCGTTGTACTATTGCCAGTAGATTCCAGTTGGATTTAGGATCAGAGACTGAGCTTCGAATACAGGTTACGGAGCTCCTGTTTGACGATGCTTATCTCTCACAGGTCATCGATGATAAGAAAGCCTAGTTCATGCAGATGGAAGTGCTTGACTTGTTCTACCATCAGTTTTTCTTCACCGCCAATAGCTTGGGGCGACAACCGACCACATCATAATTTTTTCAACCTCTCACACCGCAGACACTTGCCCTTGTGGCTGCAGCTATTCATTGTGCGCTGTCTGAGTATGCCACTGGCAAGAAGGTTACAGTTATATTTTCTCAAGATGAATATCGAGGTAAATTTTGCCCTTCCACGGTGATAGATTGAATCACTGCAGATGCCATTGCACTCATTATAATTACACATGGTGGGGCTGCTTCATACCCCCCCCTGATGGTGCTGCTCCGGAATAATAGGCACTTCCCAATCCTCGTCGGCACTTCTCAGTCTCGAATGGCGCTTCGATATTCCATTCAGTGCTGCATACTGCCTGTTCCCTTGGCGCTCCGCCTCTAGGATGGGCGCTCCTCTATCCCCTCCTCCACTTTGAATAGGTGCGCCTCCAATTCATTCCAGACTCGTTACCTCTCTCCCATTTCAGCACTGCTCAGCCTGGATGGGCTGCTCCGCTGGATGTGCGCTCCTCAATCCCTGTCAGTGCTCCATGGCCTGGATTTTCGCCCCTCACTTTCAGTGTGCGCTCCTCGATCACCATCAGCACTCCCCTTGCCCACCTCAAACTCCACATCAGGCACTCCTCCGATCCTGGTGGCCCACCTCGTTTTCCCCCGATTTGTAATATTTGCCTTTCAAACCCCATTTTGATTTACCCTGGCTAACCTCAATTCCAACCTTTTAGATATCACAATTCGAGCCAAACTACATTGGAATTCAATTTCACCCACTTGCCTGGCCGGAATCATTCGGAAATACAAAGAACGCCTCCAGCTTCTTTGCGCCGTGGATGAATTGTGTGTTCCTGCGTTTGTTGGCCCTGATGAGATGGGAGATTTAGTGGATGACATTGAGCCTATGTTCGATTGCATTCCGATCGCTTAATCAGGTTAATGTTTCGGTTTTACCCACTTTCATTGTTGAATCACTCGTCATTGTCTTTGGTTCTCCTTAATGTAGCCATGCAAACAACAGAATGTTGAATGAGATGCTGTGGGTACTATAGTATGATTTAGAAGTTGATAATGAACAATAATCAATGCATCATACGTGGAGGGTATTCTTATTGCTCATGTACAGCCGGCAAATCTCAGATAATGCCTGCAGTCCTTCGAATGAATATCCATAGGAACCCAGGCATCTCTCAGAGTTAGTTTGGGATTCCCGCATTGGTTGGGCAATAGTCCCAGGTGCTCCCCAACTATTCACAACCGCTCCCAAGGTGCTCCTGTACCAGTCATCAGAGATCCCAGTTACTCCAAAGGCCGGCTGGAATGCCCTCCTAGGGTCTGATTCTCACCTGAAATTGACGCTTCCAAGTTTAAACTCCGCCTCCTCTCACTCACTCCTGGAGGCTCCCAGTGACTAAAATACATTTTGCTGATGTAGCTTCAGCTTCCGGCATGCCTCCCTACAACATTGACCACCACCACCCAGCTCTCCATGAGAGCTCAAAGGTAAACCACGGGTGCAAGTTGACTAACTGATGAATAGAGTCGCATCAGCACCCAGTGCACCTCCAATAGACCGCCTCCATGTTCTCGAAACTGTCTCGATCATAGCCTTGGAGTGCATGTCTAAGTTCACTTGATCACGCCCTCCAAGTGTACACCCAAACTCGGTGGATTGCGGCCTCCAAGTTTGCACGATCATAGTGTCCAAGTGAGTCTCCAAACTCGCTCAATCATGGCCTCAGTGTGCATCTCTAAGTTCACTCGATCGCAGCCTCGCAGTGTATCTCTACACTTGCTCGATTACAGCCTCCAAGTTCGCATGATCAGGGCCTCCAAGTGCATCTCCAAACTTGCGCGATCACATCCTCCAAGTGCATCTCTGAGTTCACTCGATTGTCATTGTAAGGCGCACCTTGAATTGCTCTCGAGCACCGCCTGCAGGCAGTCGAGATTTACCGCTTGTAGATGGGTAGCTATCTACATACATAGATACATGGACACATAGTTGCGAATACAAACTGAATACAGGAGTATTCAAAATCGTTGAACGATAAGTAGTAGCTATGATTTCCTGGTGCACCTGCACCGTTCACAAAGAAGATGTTATTTTTCCCAGACTGCTCTACTGTGAATCGAGGTGCTCCCAGGTTTGTTGCCGGCGCTTCCAGGTGCTCCGAGACGTGTCGTCGGTGCCCTGAGGGTTGTCGTCCGGTGCTTCCAGATGCTCCCAGGCTTGTTGTCAGTGCTCTGAGGCTTGTCGTCAGGAACTCCCAGGTGATCCCAGGCTTGTAGTCGGTGCTCCCCGGCTTCTCGCCGGTGCTCCCAGGTGCTCCCAGGTGCACCTGATGGCCACTACCTTGCTCCACGCAACTCTGGGATTTGACCACTCTGGGATTCTGGTCCGACAACTCTCAAATACTCGCAGAGGCTCCCAGAGACATACTTACATTTTGCTGATGTGGGAAGGATTTCAAGAAGTTGAATCTTGGGATAAGATGAGGGAAAATAAGCAGAGCAATTGAATATGTGGCTGTACTTAGTCTTAATAAATGTTGTATTGATTATTGGGATTCAGAATCCCTGTAACTATACTAAATATTTCCCTTCTATTGATCATTGCAAAACATCTACCTTGCTAATTGAAATTCATCAAATTTTAAACCATTTTACAATTTGTTAATCAAAACTCTGTTTGCCAACAGATGAGTCATCATTCATCCAATGATTTATTCTATTCGCAGTTCTTCAAATTACTAACTAGTCTGTTGCATCTTGCCTTCTACTACCACACCCCAAAATGCTATTGTTTGTGTACTAGCCATGCATTTGGATGCCTTGGGGTTATGAGAGCTAGAGTACAAACATCATCCATCTAGATAGCTTGTAACTCTCTCCTCCACTGAGGTCTGCAATTGTCCCACACTGAAATTTATCGGTGCGGATACTATCAAATTTGCATCATTACTAGCTAGGGGTAATGTAGCTTTGGACAGGGCAAAGAGAGGGTTCAGGGAAGCCATGTAAGCTTCTAATCTCCCTCCAGGGTGATATTCTCTCCCTGCAATTACCAAGTCTAATTATTCTGACTCCGTCATAGTATGATAAATCTGTAATATTCATCTAGAAGAACATCGCATTGAAAGAAATCCATCCATTCTTCTGATGTTTTCATTTGTAGAGCATTTCAGTGGACTGAGGATGTTAATCATCATTAGCAGCAAAAATCTGAAACTTTGTGTAATACTGAGAACACTCATAAATCTTTTGTTTGATCTTGTAAATCTCTAGTTATGTGGTTGCTACTCCACTGTGGTCCCCTCACACTGATTTCAGATTTTTAATAACCATGGGTTGGTATTCCAGCACTATCATTCTGATCTTGCAGACATGTGGCAACTTCAGCCCCCAGTGGATCCCTTAGAGGAGATTGAATTGGTACAGCATCTCAAATTGTTTACCAGGGAAACAGCCCTGGTTTGTGTTAATCAACCATCGAATATTGTGAAATTCTGTTTCTCAACTCTATTCAATCTGGCTGTGAAAAGCATTGGGAGTCCAGAAATTTCAGCCCTTTGTCCTCAGGACTTTGAGGAATAGTTGGTGGTTTTCAGGCTCCAGATATGAATATGTTCAACAATTGTGTCTGGGGTGCTCTAACTTTCTCTCAAGGTTGTCATGCTTCTGTCAACACATTAGCAGGTTCCACTGCTATGCTGTGTATGGTCAAATCAGTGGTTGGCTGCTGTCAGCAATGGTTAAGTTCTGACTCCCACTGCACGATCGTGAGGTCTATTTCCATATCATCTTACCTGAGTGGGTGAAAGTACTCTACCTGGGGCTTCATATTTTCCTTCTGTAGCTGTGTTATCCACAGTGTCATTGTATAGTTGCACTCACATTGTAAGTTCCAAGTCCCTCCTTAGTCTGTGTAGCACCTTATAGCATATTGCCAATCTATCCTTTCATTCCTCTAATCTAATTGAGTCCTTTTGAATTATTGCAAGTAGTATTGCCTTGATGTACAAAAAACATAATGGACACTGATGCTACAGGGAGCTCAGATCCTGACATGGCAGCAGATCAAGCCAATCAACAAGCAGCAACTGAATTAATTGATTATTGAGGTTGTCAGGGATGCTGACTTAACTGCAAACAAATAAATTCTAAAGCATTTGGCTGTTGCTGCGGCACCTGTGGTACACCCAGCTTTTGATACTATTTTTATGCAAGAATCATCTTCACAATTACAAGGTTCCTCCAGATCACAGTTAGTAGAGCAACCAAAATTCAATCCCAAATATCTCATCCAATATTGTGCAAATACAGTATTGTCAACCCTAATCCTGTCAGCTTCTTATGCACTGTTGGTCCAATGTAAATTCCAATAAAATGAAATGTGAGACTGTTTCCACAACTCCTGTTTAAGAGATACTTCCATCAATGAAAGAATGATGTTGATACTTTCAAACATATTGAATGCTTCAGATTCATGTAACAAACAATTAGTTTGGGTGTGATCAATCCAATACGTTTATAAAGTGGAGTTACAATTGCAACTGGGCATCCAGACTTGGCAATCAATCAGAGAAGTAACTGATATCACATCTAATAAGTGATGATAGATATTCAATACAACCCTCAGAAACATGAATGTAAATGTGAGATGGTACTAGGTAAACCCCACAGAAAGATGAACAATATTCAAAACCATTCTTAAATGCAGCCAATGGATACAAGCCCATTGGATACTAAGTAAGTATAAATATAACTTATTGTACTGTACAGAGTGAGGTTAGACTTAGGAGATAATAGTATCAATATGTAATTGAATACAAACTCAGACTCAAAGTTCTCATAGAGAGGTAAGACAATGCTGTTGAAGTTATATACTCAGTTGTCTATTGCTTTGGCTTACATCAGAACAAGTAATGAGATAAGAACAGGAAATTTTCCACTCCCAAAAAGGTTCTTGTTATATACAATATGTCTAATACCCTTGTATCATATTTTAAGCTTTATTGTACAATGTTAATCTCCAATTATAATTTAACATACTAACAATTACACTAGGATTAAAAGAATTACACCACAACACCTGATGTTACAATACATCAAACCACTTTCTTAATATACTAAATAATCCCCCCACTACTTTCAACCATTCCAATGCTATTATTTAAATTCTGTGATATCTACACATATCTGTATTATCCACCATTACTTGACAGTGGTACCCATCACTATTACACATAACTGTACACTACAACAACAGTTTCAGTGGCTATCAAAATTCCCTCCAGTGCTTCGATTTACTTTCAAACTTTTTGCATACACTCCCAAAGTACTTTATTATAGGAATTTAGAGAATTATATTACTTAGATTTCTATGAGCAGATGTTTGTGTAGTCTAATCTTCATTCAAATCAGATAAATGTAGGATTATGCTGAGCTTTCTGTGACAGGCTCCTGAATTCTTGGAGTGTCTAAAATACAATATACTAAGATGACAACAATCAAAGAGAGAGATTGAGTCTAACAGGTTAACTTATAATTATTTATTAAATATAATCAATTACATCTTCATTGGGCTCAGTGGAAACATTAGTGAACTTTGAATTCTAGCTCTGAGGTATATAATGTTAGCATATCTTGACACAGCTGAAATTGAACTTTGTATGATTGTGAAATATAGCGTATTTAGAAATCAAACTTGCCATCATATTCTCCTGACTAAAATCATATTAAATGTATTCCAACTTGAATTAAACAAAGTATCCAAACTCGAAATGCAAATGTGCAAATTACCACTGATCAGGAGATGAATCATGTATCAAATCAAGAGTAAGACCCATTAACCATTAATAAAACTAATAATAAAATTTGAAATCTTCCTACAATTATACAAAAGTGTATTGTTATGAAAGAAGATAATAAATACCATATACAATCTGTTTTTGAAATATCTTCTTTCTGTTTAAATGACTTGTTTCATTAATACTTGTTAACTTGTAAAAGTACTATTTGTACCCATAATGTTCTCATCATCTTCTCTAATCTCACATTTACCTTTCGAATTCTCTGTATTTGTTTCTAGGTATATGGACACTGGCTCTTTAGCATACTATCTGGTGCCCGGAGGTCTACTTAATCTTCAATTAAACCTACGGAAGTGTATTTTGAGTAGTAATTGCAAAAGTTGAGATTTGCCTGTGAGGTGGTTTACCGGTGTTCATGACACCGGCGCTGGTGGGCTAGGGTTACCGGATGTGCCAATACTTAAAATCTGACGAGTAGTCTGGATTCTTTCAACCCTCGTTTGTGAGAGAGGCTCAGCACTTTTATCCCCTTGTATGGTAAGTCACTGCCGAGGTCAACCGAGCTCCAATACCGCAATCGGAATCGCCCCCGCCATCAACTACACTATTTTTCAACAAACATCATGTAACTAAGTTCGATAACATAGAGTTCCGCCTTCTCGTTCATCACCTCCCTACCGGACCGGGCGTCCGCTTTATTTTGCAAGTCTTGCTCCAAATTGATTTGATTGTAGCAACGATGACATCCGTGTCGGCATCTACAACTACAATATCTAATTCTCAACTGGCGTATTCTACATCAATCGCCATGGCTAGTGGGGAGCAAAATGATATTTTAGTTGCAGCCGCCGTTGAACGCTCAGATGCGCAGGGTCACGACAAGTACAAGCACATTTATGCGATACACGCAAAATGCCGCACATCAACTCTTTCTCACGACGCTATGTGTACGCCGTCGTTCATTGGCTTTCGTAACTTAATGGTTATAGTCCTGAGTATGCGCCAACTCCATTTGTGATTCATTAACGAGGTTCCTAACATTGAAAATCTTAGTTGCTGGAAATTTGAGACTTGTGATTGAGAATTTTACGAAGTACGGTGTTCTTATCCGACTGTCCGGAGCTGAATTCAGGAAGGACGACATTCTCATGGGTGTGATGCTATACTGTCTGATACCGGCACATCTTTTCATTGGTTATCTCATTGAACTAGTGGCATCAATTCATGCCTGCAATGAAGAAGCATATAACAAAAAGCACGACAAGACGGACCCCACACCTCGAACCGCTTGGAAATGGGTTGCATTCGCTCATACAATCAATGCAACACTTGGCTTGGGGGTGGCAACCGGCATTGTATACTTCAGGATACACCACCCGATGATTGGCTCGCTATGTCAATTCCACGCTGGTGAGTTGTTCCGTTCAATGTAACTGCAGAAAAGATTGGTAACATTTGTATAGCTATCTCTTGGCTTAAGCAGCTTTCATATGCCTTTACTAACTACGACCTTCGCGATGCATTTCTTGATGGCTCGACGACGCCAAAAATCTATAATACATGTGCATATCCCAAAAATATCACCCTTTCAAACCTGTGTTATTTCTGGTGGGCACCAACACTCGTTTATCAACCTGTCTACCCACGCACCCCCCGATTCCGATGGACTTTTTTCCTGAAGAGATGCGGCGAAACCGTTGGATTGTCCGTCGCAATATGGTTTCTCACCGTGCAGTACGCAGCACCCGTGCTGAAAAACAGCCTCATTGCGCTTGGCAGTCTAAACCTCCCGATTATTTTGGAACGCTTGATGAAATTAAGCACAATTAGCTTAGTTATATGGCTAGCGGGATTCTTTGCCCTTTTTCAGAGCTTTTTGAATGCATTGGCAGAGTTAATGCGATTTGGGGATAGAGAGTTTTATACAGAGTGTGCCTCCTAAACCCACTGGTACTATAATATTCTTCTGCTAATCACTTATGTAGCTGGTGGAACTCCATCTCCGTCGGAAGATACTGGAGGACATGGAATAAGCCTGTGAATTCCTTTATGCGAAGACATATCTACACTCCACTGCTTGCCCGTGGTTGGAAACCAAGTTATGCTTCGATGGTAGTTTTCACCTTCTCCGCAGTGATGCACGAGCTTCTTGTTGGTGTGCCAACTCACAATATCATTGGCGTAGCATTCGCAGGAATGATGTTCCAGATTCCATTGGTGGCTATGACGGCACCGTTGGAGAGGATGCACGGTCAGGCAAGTGCTATTGGAAATGCCATCTTTTGGATTAGCTTCGTTCTTGTGGGGCAACCTCTTTGTATAATGGGCTACTTTCTTTCTTGGCATATTAAATTTGGAAACGTCAGCTCCTGATACTGAGACGTGGTTGTATAGATGCGTGCAAACGAGTGGTATATCTAACTGTAGGAGATACACTTTGGGATGTTTTCTTATAGTGGATTATGTTTCGGTGGATGTCATTGTCCTATTGCAATGGTTGACTGCCGTTAAACTTACAAGATCCGGTTTATTTAGGTATTACAGATATAGATATATATACTAAATTTTGGAATGGTTACAGATGCCAATACCAAGTTAGAAGTTATCGGTTCAGTTCATCAGTTCAACAGTTCAAATAGTACGCTTCAGCGGAGAACTGTTCCAATCACCAACTACCTGGTTCCCTAAACTGATCTGACTAATATAGCTACTCTACATGAATCAACTAATCTAAATAATCAAATTGTAAAAAGGATTCATTTTCCAATAACATGACACTGAATTTAAAACTGACAAACTCTGTAAAATTTGGCCTCGTACCCCGGCCCTTGACCTCACATGATTTTACACTCACCGAAATGGTGAGTCTGATTCAAATTGAAACCTTGAAAAAACGGGAGGTGAAAGGGCCTGGAGACATCACTCCACCAAAAATTCAAATTACCTCCAGAGAGCTGAGCTTTTGGGGGGTATTAGTTTACACCTATCTGAGTCAATACCAAGCATTGTTTAAAGAATTCCGCCACATGGACACTTACTGCAACCATAACCCAAAGCTGATCCAGATTGTGGCTAGCATGACCCACATCTCCAAAATGTATTTTGGTCACTGCGAACCTCAGGGAGTGTTCGGAAGTTGTAGGACCAGAATCCCACAGTGGTCAAATTCCAGAGTTGATTGGACCCATGCCGTCACCTTCAGCTGTACCTGGGAGTGCGGGCACCAAATTTGCGAAAATATAGCAGGTTTCGTAACAACTTGGGAAGCGTCTGGGAATGTGGGTAACATGTCTTGGTGAAGCTGGGAATGCAGACGACAAGCTTTGGTACACCTGAAAACTCAGGCAACAAGATTGGGCGAAGTTGGAATCACAGGGAAGAAGCCTGAAAGCAGCTTGAATCAATGTAGAGCAGTCTGGGAAAAATGAAATTGTCTTTGGATCCACTGCAAGTGTTTATGCCTATCATAGTTACCACTTACTATTGTTAAATGACTTTCAAGATTCATGTATTCAGTTTGAATTCTCATCTATGTTTCTATGTATCTACAAATTTTTGTACCTATATGGCTATTCATCTACACACAGTATATTGGGACATGCTGCAGGCAGTGGTTGAGAGCAACTTGAGTTGCACCTGAAGATGGCAATCAGGCAAGTATGAAGATGCACTTGGAGGCCATGATTGAGCAAGTCTGGAGATACACAAGGAGGTCATGATTGAGTGAGTGTGAAAATGCAATTGGAGGCCATGATCATGTGAACTAGAAGTCTGTCATTGAGTGAGTTTGGAGATAGACTTGGAGGCCATGATCATGCGAACTCGAAGTCCATGATTGAGCCAGTTTGGAGATACACTTGGAGGCCATGATTGAGCTAGTTTGGAGATGTACTTGGAGGCCATGATCATGTGAACTAGGAGGCCGTGATTGAGTGAGTTTGGAGAAGTACTTGGAGGCCATGACAGGGCACATTTGGAGGAGATATTGGAGGTGGTCGATTGGGAGGTGTCATGGGTCCTCAGACTCAATCCATCCGTTGGTTAACTCAAAACTGTGTGAATGTGATCAGTACACATTCCCTTAGAGCTTGCATAGAGACCTTGGCTGGTGGCAGTGGGTGTTGTAGGGAGGCAGATTGGATCCTGAAGCTACATTGATGGGTCAACTCCTAATAGTGAGAATGAAGGTAAGACTATCAATCATAGGTGGATGCTGTACTCAGTGTATACTGTACATGGTGTACGCTGTACATGGTGTATGCTGTACTTGGTGTATGATGTACACTGTATATGCTGTACTTGGTGTATGTTGTACTTGGTGTGTACTGAACTTGGTGATAACTAGTGATCAAGGCATGGAGATATAGAAAGGGATGACATAACTTTGTGTTCTGCCATGATGTTGGAGTTGTCAATGAGAAAGAGAGATGCGAGATGACAATGGATGCTGCCAAAGATATGAATGATATGGGTGATGTGTGAAATCACGTATACAATCTGCCTGGTTGGGTATGTAATATCACACAGTGCTTTGCTAACATGCCAGATCCAGAGTCATATGTGCCATATATGGGATGGTCAATATACCTGTACACAGATTTCTCTTTAGTTCCAGTTTCTCATGACGATTTCCTCCATGTCCTCTCATCTCTCTCTTTCTCATTATCAATTCTACCTTCACTTGAGCACATGAAATTAAGTTATCCCTCACTATCCCCCCACGCCATGGTCATGAGTTAACACTGAGTAGAGCATAATCTGAGTACAGCATACACTGACCACAGCATACACTGAGTACAGCATACACAGAGTACTGCATACCCGGAGTACAGCATACACTGTATACAGCATACACTGAGTACAGCATACACAGAGTACAGCATACACAGAGTACTGCATATACTGAGTACAGCATACACTGAGCACATCATACAGTCAGCCCAGTATTCACCAAGCACAGCATTCACCGGGCACAGTGTACCCCGAGCACAGCATACACCGAGTACAGTATACCCTGAGCACAGCATCCACCGAATATGGCATCAACGCGAGATCAGCTGTCTGCAGTTCCGAGCAATACTCTCATCTCTCATCTCTGATCTCTCATCTCTCAGTAGACCATGTTGTCCTATATTCTCTACATTCTCACAATTACAAGCCAGTGATGTAATACTGTCTCAGCACCTGTCACACCTCCCAATCCACCACCTCCAGATCGACTGCCTCTAGAGAGTCCGCTTCCAGATAGACCCCCTCTAGATCAACTTCCTCCAGATTGACCATGTTCAAGTACTGCTCCAATTTTGCATGATCATTGCCTCAAAGTGCATCTCCAAACTTGCTCAATCATATCCATTGAGTACACACAATCATTGCCACTAAGTGCACCTCCCAACTCACACAATCATGGCCTTCAAGTGCATCTTGAAGCTCGCCCCATTACAGCCTGCAATCGCATCTCTCATTTCGCTCAGTTGGCGTCACCCATCAGCATAATGTAAAATGGTTCAGAAGTCATTACTCAACAACTTAGCTATTCTGAACAGCCACACTGATCCATCCAGAAGCTCCCAGAAGCTCCCAGACAGGCTGAATTCAAAACGATATGCTCTCAGGTGCTCTGAGAGTATTTTCAGGTGCTGCTCAACTCTGCTGAAGTAGTGCAACAGAATACAAGAATATTCCAATGAGTATGAAGTTATCTTGAGAATACTGTAACATTATGCCTGTAAGTTGAGAAAGTTCGGAGCTGCTGGGACTATGACACTCGTCACCAACACGATCCCGGTGCACCTGGAGCCAGAGTTACCAAGAGTGATAATACATGATGTTTATATCAAAAAGTAGAATTCGATAAACTATCTGACAGCTACACACCAGAATCAGGCATTTCAATCTGATTAATACACAGTCCAGTAGGTATCTAAATCCACATGATTATTTACAAGCCATATGCAATCGATGCTGCCTGATGCAACATACTCCTGCACCAAATCTTTCAGTCCAACTACTGCTCCAATGGGTACAATATGCATCATATTGGTCTGTTTTACAACCCGGATGAACCCATCACCACAATTAGCCCAAGCATGCCGATCTTTGTTCTTTGTTGAAATCATCGCTGCATATTCTTGAGCTTGAGGACGTAATACCCATTGTCCAGTCTTTTTGCACCTTTCAGAACAGGTCAATATTTCTTTCCTGGCTGGCAGGCGCTCCAGAAAGTGGATGATCTGATTCAGTTGATTCAAGCTGAAGTACGATACAGGAAAGGAAGGATTTCATCCTTGGAAGGTGTTATTGAGGTCATTCTCTTCACTTTGGGTATACTGGACCCACAAGTTATGAGCTTCAGGCATGATCCCTTGGTTGGCATTTGTATATTTTACCTTGCAATCTAGCCACACACGCTCAATAGAAGTAGGGCTGTGAAATGGTTGACGGTAATACAACAGCCCATTCTGGAGTTTAGTCAATATACAACCTGGTAATGCATTCTGATCATATCTGAGTATGAGTCCACTAACTTCGTGTCCCCTGTCCTCTTTTCTTTGCACACGGAATAGCTGTCCAAAGTTGGGAATTCCGAAATCTTCTGATGTAGCTCTCAGTGAGATTACTTTGATACTTCTGCACACACTGTGGACATGCATTTCCCACAAACGATATAGCTGCTGTGATATGGGGCGGATAAAGTGCTCATCTTGAATTGACTGGAGATGTGGTAGATAGGCTCTGTGTGTGCTTCGCCATTTATCAGTAGCAGACAGTAGGTTGAAAACAGTTGCAGAGTTAATATTGTAGCAGCCTTAAAGTGCAAGATATGACAGAGTCTCCTCCATATAGTCGAGACCAGTACACAGAGTATTATGCTCAAGCATCTGTTGAATGTCATTGAGTTTGCTGCTAGATCAATATGTCTCTTTCATGTTGGCAATATGAACCCATTAAGAAATATCTGTGGTAAAGTTGTCACCGGAACCCATTCGACAAATTGACAGTGATATGTGGCTCACATCATGTATGTTTGAATATCTGATGTGTATTACGCGTCGTTCGAAGGTTTTCCACTGCGCCTGAATGCCCATTGACCCCCATGAAGCTACAAACTCGAACAAGCGGATGGATAGTTCTTTGTTGAACTGCTTCTGTTCATCCAAGGTGACGGCTTAAATCTCTCTCTCCAGCCGGTCAGTGACGTGCTCTGTATTAGCCAAGCTCCAGGTCCTACCTGCTGTCTCCATATCGGATAGGCGGATCTCATATTGCAGTCACTTGTCAAGGGACAGAGTTGCCGCCCCCTAAGCCTCAGCCCCGGTGGCAGTTTTCTACATGGCAGGTTGTTCAGCGCATATGTTTCTGGGACCGGTTGCCATAGTCCCGACTTGGTGCAAAAGTTGTCGCACATGAAGTTGGAATAATTTATTGAAAGGCTTGCATTCAATAGCTGTCACATGATGAATTTTGGGCTCCAATCCCTCTATTGCCTTCTGGTGATCAGCATCTGACCAAGTGGTTGCCGCTTGTCGGGCTCTATTTAGGTGCACCTAAAATTGCCTATGTGTGTTGTGGAAACCTGTTCAGCCCCATACACAAGCCCCTTCATTGCACCACAAATCTTGTGAATTGTTTGTTCAGGTAACTGATGGGACTCCTTTGCAAACAGGACATCTACTTTGGCTTTCGCAGACTTGGACCTTTTCTGTTCTCAAACAATACCCTTCTTCTGGTAACATCGCTTGAGCGCATCGGCCAGTGCTGTATGGAATAGATCTGAGTGATTTTGTTGGCTAACCAGTAGAGAGAATTTGCATAATGCTCACATGGCTCCCATTACCATTGCATCAGAGGTTATTTCTGCTGCAGTTTTCCCGTTATCCATGGAGTAGACTAGAATTGGAGTGCAACTCCCACCTGGTGTTCTGATTATTCCATGGATATCTTTACCTTGCTGGGTGCCACTTTTTGATGAATTGAAAGGTTTAGAGAAGCGCTGGAGGCCTGGATATCGTGGTACTGATGTGAATCGATTGTCAAATAGATCTGTGACATTGCTAGATTTCAGTTATTGGAGCAGCCAGTTCCATAAGTCCTTAACTAAACTGAAGAGCAGTTGATGCAATTTATCAGGCTGCCCAAGTGGATAGACATTGGACAGAGGGTATTGCCAGAACTGGTTGCAGATTGGGTGGACACCAAGAGTGTGCAGAGCATCAATATTAGTATCCTCCAGCAGCTCCTTGTGAATGTGCTGGTCTCTTGAGCTATCAAGTGGTCAAAAACGTTAATGCCCCATCAGTGGACCTTGAGGAATTCCACACATTCGGCATGTACCATATGAGACTTGAGCAACCTTGACTTGTTCCAGATAATCCCTGACCAAGGCAGCCACCAGAGGGTAACATTGTCACCAGAATCAATCAGCAAAATCCCTTGTCTAGCCAGGACCAGTAACGTCAAGATGCCTAAGTTGAGACTGCACAGTTTCAACAGTGATATGTCATGCATTGTCAATGTTTCATGCACCTATTGGGGGCCAGGGGATCAGCCCGATGGGAATCCCAGCATGCTGCTTAAGTAAGAGGCCGATATCTTCTCAATTATTACCAATTGTCAGATACAGCTCCCAGGCATGTTCGCCTGAAAAATTGCTTAGGTGGGTGTTGTCCGATACACCAAGGACAGGCACAATGGTTTCTCCAGCAAGACTTTGACCTTGTGTATCCCACGATGCAATGCGGATGTCCATATGATTGTACATCGGATGACTCACAGAGGTCGCGAGGCGCACCATTTCAATATTGAGCTGTGACTGAACAGAGAGATATGCTATGAGGAACTGGATACATTTGAAAATATCCCAGTATTATAATGTTCTGAAGATATGAATGTGATCTTCAATCCAACTATCATCGCCAAGCCCAAAATTATGTTCCGAGAGGTGCCTTTGCATGGCATATGCTCATTGGAAGGATTTAATTTTCATTTTGTCCTGTCCACACCTTAGTTGATGATCTATCCATGTTTTCTTTTGCTGGCTTAACAGTTCAGCTTGCTCAAAGTCATGTGCGGACCACACTGGATGCCATGGATTCCATTGTTCTTAGTACTTTCCATGCTTGTTGTAAAATCCAGTTGCTTTGCCATACACTATTCCCCCTGCATATTCCACTCCAACTACCTCCCTATGCGCCTGTGTCTTGGTTGGATCAGGGGTACAGGCCAGATCAGGCTGCTAAGAGTCTATACGTTCTTTGTCGGGAGTATCTTCAGGTGGTAGTGTACCATGTATGTAGTCTATGGGTAGATCATTAATTGACAGTGTGTAGATGGCCATTCAGGTGCACCAACTGCAGTCAAACCATGATGGCTCAGGGTGATCCCAGGTGGCTGGTGGTAGAATTCCGTTGGGTAATAGCCCTTCGTTCATTGATATTGGGCTATGTTGTTGAGGGTGAGCTTCAAGTCCGTTCTCATAGAATAATATCCTTGTTCAGATGAGCCATTTAACATGTTTCCAGCCAGTATTGACCACATTTGAGAAACGCTCAGTGTTCTGATGAATCTCAATGATGCTTTAGGGGGTATGGTTTGTTGCTGGATTTGAGCCTCAGGGCTATTTGTTTGAAAGCAAGCTAACTCAGGTTAGTGTATTACTTTCAAAGCTGCATCACACCCCACCAAATGTAGAAGAGGAGTAAAACAAAGTCACCTTATGATCAGTTTTCTTCATAAACTAGGATAATATCTATTGAATCTCATACAATAATGCTGCACATCATCTATTGAAAATCATTACCAGAGAAGGTTCCTTTTGGCACGGCTGTGATCAACTTTAAATACTTTTCATCTGGTGCTTCTATGGTCGGCCATATCGTATACTATGTCATTGTGGCATTGTGCAGATTCTATCTATGCCCAAGCCCCAAGTAGTGCATACAGCAGCTTAATCCAAGGAATAGGTAGGTTTTCTTGCTGGCTATGTGCCCGCTAAATGATTATCAATAACTGATCGGGTTGTAGGATGTTTTCTTTAGCAACCATCTATGACTGGTCGATGGATCCTGAGGAGATAACAAAGTTTTACACAAGCAGCTCGGATGGAAGCAATCAGTGTTGCTGCTTGACTCTCAGGCCACATATTGAAACAAGTTGCAGGTTGTACATGCACCATTTGAGTATAAATTCCATAGTTGTGCTAACCTTCCAACTGGATATAGTTCTGGTTGGGTTCCTGGAGTTATTACGTCATATCCTTTCTATGAGCATTACAGTCATGAACTGAACAAAGGTGAGTGTCTATCTAAGGTCCTAGTATATCAATTGAAGTCAATAACAAAGAATGGTGGGATATGTGTGATATGATTTCTTCTTCTCAGCTGGGTTTCATGGGATCAAAGGTGCAGTGAAACACCACAGGTGGTGACAAATATCATGTATTTAAGCGGCCTACACTCAGCCGAAGACCACTGCAACATTCAATATTCTCAATTATGGTTCCCTTTATTCGAAATTACAAATTGAATTGATAATTCTTTACCACCATCTTGTTCACATACAAAGTCCATAAACGGATCTCTGCCAATGACAACCAATATGGCTCCAACAAGTAGGTTGTTTTGGTCTCAACAAAGCCCAGATGACAATTTGGAAGCATCAGACATTGATGCTGGAAATACACTGAGCAAAGACATTGGATTCAGGCAACCCACACATCAATTGCATCCAGAGCTGGAGTATGGTTGCCCCCCTTCACTGCCACCATTTCTAGGTGCTCCTCAGTTCAACTGCCCTACCCCATTCATCATGACACCAAGCTCACAACTATGCTCCAGTGCATCCCAGGGATATCCTACTTATGGGCCATCATGGCAAGCATATGATTTCCCCAAGGCAGTTATAGTGGACCTCCAATGTTCCCCATGCAGCAATTCACAGGACATGGGCCATCATCTGCAGGCACACCTCGAGTACCTCCAGCACCGCCTTGAAACAATCTAGTTATTGGGCAGACATCTTCCAGCTCTACTCCACCAGGACAACTTCCTGTCACACCAGGGAGACCTCCCAGAAGCTCCCCAAAGAAACCATTTCAGCTAGCCATGGAACTGTGTGGCACATATGTAGAAGGGATTGCCAATTTGCCCTCATTACGAGAGATTTCCTCTGATGAACACGATGCATAAGTCGAGAGTGATGTTTCATTGGACATGGGTGGTGTCGCTGGCACAGCCCCGATCAGCCTGAAGCAAACTGACTTCTCCGTGAAGCACTTTGCCCAAATGATGGGGCAGCCCATCTTTGGAAGCTTGAACAAGTGGAAAATGTACGGGTGGCTGGGTGTATGGAGAAGAAACATCGGTCCATTATGTGGGGACAGCACTGTTTGAACAAGATTCAAGATGGAACCCTGCACTGGGAGACAACAGTTGGAGATTATTTGGTGACTTTTGAGAACTGGCTGCATTTGGAATGTGTTGATAATGCCATAGGGATTTGGCAACAGTGGGTTGAGATATTTTTGAAGCAATGTGCAAGTGAGGTTCAGGTGGTGAGGAAAAAGGGAAAGTGAGGCAACAAGCAACCGGAGATGGATTTGGGAGAGCCTGGAGGCAACCAGACAAGACGTAATCTCCCAGAGTTGCCCATTACACCTTTCATGGTTGTGATTTGTTGGGTGCCGAACAGCGACAATAATCATACATCCAGTATGCCACCCGAAGCTTCATCGACATATGTGAGGCACACAGAGGGGAAGATTGAGTGAATCGAAAACAATTGTGCCCCGAAAGAATTAGACTCTCTGACTACGTTATTCCAATATACGATGATGTAGGAAGAATTGGTCAAATAGTATATGGGATAATATCCACCTGGGCAAATGATGAATGACCCTGTATATGATCAGATTTTGTACAACAGTTGCCTTTCTAATTCCTTTGAGTTGAAACTGGGACACAATTTGAAACTATTATTGGTAGAAATGAAGGCAGCTACAGGGAAGGATATTGTGGAGCACATAATTAGACTGGCCAAGATACTCCCTGCTAGCCTTGTTATGGTGCGTTGTGCCACACTGCTAATCAGTATGCATAGACTTCAGAGGGATCCGATGACAATGAGAGAGTGGAGGATGAGGAGGCAGGTGGTGAAGTGATTCATAGTAGTGTGAATGTAAGTTCAGATTAAGTGAATTGAATTGATTATATTCCACATACTTATTGGGTCCAAATGCTGGTCAGTGAAATGCCTAACATCGCAATGAATATCAGGAGCATAGGAGTATGAGCCGATCAGCCCAACTTACCTCGCAGCAACTCAAAGAGTTTATTGATGATCAAATGAAGACTGATCAAGGTGCCAGGGAGGTTCAGGAGCAAGTGGATGGCAAGGAGGTCCTCGATTCAGATAACACCAGCGCAGAATTGAGCGCTGTTCTCCACATAATCAAAAATGAAATTGGACTTGAGTGTCATCATGACGTGATCAGGCTGCTGAATGCCCAACTAGTTTGCCAATCAATGGATGACTGAGTCCCTGGCAATAAGTATTTAATTCAAGGCCTGCCAGGAACCAATGTTCTGGCACACCAGGTTTGGGCAATATGGTTCACTGTGAGGAGATGAGTTTGGGATTCAGATGTGCCAGGGGTGCTAGTGGCTGATGAAATGGGCCTCAGGAAGATGTCCACCTCAGAGGCAGAGCCTACAGAATGCACATTGCCAACTGAGATGGTTGTTGTTGGGTTGCCACTGTCAGTTTGGTGGGGGAATACACCTGACAAATGGGTGAATATGGCCCAGAATGGCAATGCTGGGATTAACAGTAAAGAACACGAATGGTACCCGTAGCAGAGACTGAATGCAGTTTGTTGCCGCCTTCTAGAGATCCAACCAACTCCAGCTCGAGGGCATCGAGTGCATACTTCAGCCATCGAACTGATTGTAGTGGTGACAATGACCAGAGTGGCAGAGACATTCAACAGTGTCATCGACGAGATGACTTATGGGACTGATTTCATACTGGAAAACGTGTTCCATGCAGAACACACAAATCTCACCAACAAGCATCTGAACACCAGTATTGAGGAGCTGGACAACCGATGGAATATTCATGTTTTTTCATCTGATAACTCAACATCTAGAGTGAAACAATCAAGCAACGGCTAACTCTGACACTTTGCATGGAGTTTTCGGATTTTGGATGAGTTTCAACTGTACAAGATAAAATTCACGGTGGGCTCCCCAATTGCGATGAATGTGACAATGCGATTCAAGCTTCCAGGCACTGTAACTCCGGGATTTCATTCACTTTTTACTGACGTTATCAGATAATTTGGCTGTTTCCTGGTGCACCTTGAAATTCAGAGGATGATACCGTGATTGAGAAGCATGGTACCAAGGCACTGTATTCCAGGGTGAAGAGTGCGATGCATGCCATCCAGACTGAAGACAACAAAGCGCAACGGGATGCGGCACACTCGATGATTCACATTGCAAAGCCCTGGATGATCAGGAAGTAGTCAGAATTGAAACTTGCAAATGGGAAACTACCTGTTCGGATTCCAAAGGAAAATGCACACCTTGTTGATTTTGAATGGACTGAGGAAGAGGAAGCTAAACTAAAGACCATTGTGGAAATATACAGTTCACAAGGTGCTTCAGCGGCATGGAGGGAACATGGATGGTGGTTAGTTTGGTTCTCATTGGTGTCGGGAGATACCGAGGATCACCATGATGTTTCAGGACAAAGGTACAATGAATGGCCACTTGATACCTGGGTGGAATCTCCAATTGTGGGATGGCTGAGAGAGACATTTCTGTTAATGCTTGTCAATGCACTAGCAGAGTATCCCAAACCTGACAAAGACAAAGCATCCAATGAGGCATTCCGGCACCAACCTGAAAGCAATATCAGTACCTTGCCTTGTGCACCTCCTCCTCAACAGGCGGTGGAATTTGTCTTCTGCCCCCCCCAATCCGTCACCTCAATGGGTGCCTAATGATGATTCTGGCAGATCACTGGGATATTATGTACATGTATGCGGAAACGGTCAACAATGAGCGCACAGAAATGCCGCTCAAATTCCGAGATTCACCCAATCCCTCTGTGTTCGTAACTACACCCAAAGTTGGTGGGACAGGCCTAAATGTCACAGCAGCAAAACACCTGGTAATAAAACAGAAGTTCTGGGTATTGAATGAGCAGCACCAGGCATATGCACAGGTTGTCCAACTGGGGCAAAATAGAGTTCCACACACATGGGTATTAAACACTGGACCCAGTGGTTATGTTGACAGAGCGAGTGATCTCCACCAGCTGTCTGGAGTGGCACAAATGCAAGTCCTGCATGGCCTGATGAGCCGACCAAATATTACGACCTCAATGACTTCTCAGATTTTGGAGTATCATGCAGACCATACAAAGCAGTGTACAGAGTGAGGAGACATCATGCTGTCAGATGGTGTGGATGAACAATAAATATCAGGGCAGTGAAGTCAAGGTATGCCTGCTTAAACATTCAACCAACACAATCTCACCACCTGATGTAAAAGTGTCAAATAGTGTGGCAAATAAGGTGCTCATAAGGAGTCCAGTAGCATCGTGATTAGAGTCTGACTCCATTTCATGTTAGTTGATCATAGTGATGACTATGAGATGAAGTCAAAAATGAACTGATATTTGGTCAACTGAAAAATAGCCTCATTGAGATGATCTGATATGTGATGAAAAGCAGGTCCACCGGTTTAATGGTGGAGATAGATTGAAATATATTTCAGGAAATCATTGACTTAGTCAAATTCTGTGGTGCCAAGAATTTGTCGTTGTGAGAATGTTTTGAAGCTGCAGGCAGTCCTCATCTTCATAGTATATTGTCCGTGTTGAATTGCGATGCGTGAACCTGCGAAGAGGATTGGAGTTTTCAGGTGCACCAGAACCTCTAGTGCAATTCAAATTATGCATTACTTGTATATTTCAGGCACACTAGACACTACAGCCATGAAAGATTGCAGGATATTCACTGAATCAACAATGTTGAATAATTTAAAGTAAATTACACAAGAGAATTGCTGTCACTTCTCGACTCCCATGGTACAGATCCCGCTCAGCATATCTCTAATCGTCTTGGAATTGAAAGACTGTCTGGGCAATATTGGAGTGATGGATCATATCATATGACAAAGCTCGCTTATTCAGGGCTTAACGAAACAATATGTAACCATGTATTTCGTTGCTGAAGATTGAAGTTCACACACCTCAGATCCACTATGCTGTCGAGTTAGTTGGTCTCTGATTTGACACTGCACCCATATTCTATTCAAAAGGCCAATTTTAACAAGCCACCAGGCATTATTAACATATGATCTCAGTCCTGGCATGCCTCTTAGCCGTATATATCCACTTCACATTACCTTTGAATGATTCATTTTGCTCCATTCCAAGCATATATTATTCCTTTCTGAATACTTTCAATCTGTGGCTGCCAGCACACACAGAGTGTCATGTTTCATACACTACACTTTTAGATGCAGGTGGCTCATGCTGCTTCATACCAGCTAATATCTGAATCTAGGCTTGATCAGCATGTGAAGGCCACCGCTTAAATGCAATAACTGTCATGGTCCATGTCAACCTGTCCTTTTGAGGAAGGTGTCCACCACAGACTGACCTTATATGCACAGCCCTGGGCTATAAGTAACCACAGTTAACAGGATATTGACTAAGAAGTATATTCGGACCAACATTTCCAAGATCCTAAAATACCTTCATTTGGTTGGGCTCCATAATCAATCTGCATCTTGAGTGCAACAATCTCAAAAGACAGTTTCTGCTCAGTGACTCTGCAGATGACAGGCAACTCCCGCTCACCTGTGTACCGTACTTCCTAAAACCACCTAAATTCACAACACTTCTAATGCAGAAGTAACTGCATTTTAACTAATTTCTATGTTTGGGCTACCAAAAATCTGTATCTTGAAATAGATTATGTGAACCGATGTCCATCAAGCGAGCTCAAAGAGACAGAAGTTGAATGGCAGTATCTACTAAGTGACTCATTCAGTGACCAACAAACTCCCTCCCACCACGTATGGTGAGTGACCTATGTTCGTAACACATCATAAATAGACCATATCTGATGTCAGCCAACTTGTAATCCCAACAGCGCATAAAGAACAATTCGAGATGAAAGCTCGAGTTACGAAAGACAGCTTCTGAGAGTGCAAGTAACACTCAAGATATGGTGAGCCTGCAATCCCAGCTATTACATTAGATTGAACCCTGCTTGCCAATTCAATGCTCACTACACTTCAATTTGCCGGAACTTGCATGTTATCATTCATCTTTCCGCTTTCAGATGAAGCCTTAGAATGAATTCATGTCGTCTTATGCACTCCATTGAACCACAATATTGATGTTAAGTCATCATTGCAGCATTGTGACTCATGATGAGTTTGTGATTAAATGATGCGGTGTTTACTAGATATTATGCACAACATCTCAATGAGAGTGACTATTTAGGACCCATTTGGTAGTAATTTTGGCATTGATGAGAACTGGAATTGAATAGATTACCCCTGCATCTTTATCATATCTTTACCATTCAGGCTCTATGTTAAACCTCTCGTTTGTGAACCCAAATTCTTCCATCTCCCAGTGACTGCGTACATATTGTGAATTCGGCAGACACAGACCGCTGAAAGTGGAGTCCCGCACATGATATTGCCTAATTGAACACTAACTTTGGTGCACAATCCTACTACAATCGGATATCATGACAATAGGGTGTCCCTGCCACTGGTATACTGCATTCGGAGATTTATATTTATCCACTGTCAGCCACACACTCAGTTTGAACCTATGTAAATTCAACTATTGCCACCTACCAAGGTTCCAACTTCTACATCCGCTGTGGAAGTTCTGCAGATACTTCATCACACTGACGATTCTGTGCCGTACAGTCACCACTGATATGCTCGAACTCGAGGCATAATGAACTACCTTTGGTAATGTCATATGCAGGTGCAATTATGTTCAATCCATTTCTCACTACTCCATATATCTGGCCCTGAGAGTTTCTGAGTGATACAACCATGTTGATGTATCGAGTTCTTCAGGTGCATCAAGATTTTCAGGTGCATCTGATTCAATGCTAGGTATGTTGGCTCAAACAAACCTCCAATTCTTGCATTGATAGCATACTTGGATACAAGGCTATCATTCTGAACTGCGGGCATGAAGAATTCATCCAATCCAGTGCATCTGACCATTGCTAAATCATTACGAACCACTAGCATCGAGGATAGAAATATGAACCTCCAAAATGTCTTCCAGACTCTTTCCCGGGATGGCTCGAATTGCATCCTCTCTGTCTGAGTGTTACTTTGTTGCCTTATTTTCCCGCTATTCTATTAAACTTCATATTATATTTACCCTTATATACTTGTATCTATATTCTCCAACTTCATTTCATCATCATGGAACCTACAGCCAGCCAGGTGAGGAATCACTATTCACTGAAGAATAAAAAAAAAACACATTTAGAGAGCTGTTGCACACGCACTCAAAAAGACAGCAAATCTTCATTGCGGATTAAATGTTTGAACATCCAACCCAGCATTCAAGTATTGTGTTGGGGATGGCTAATGTCCAGGCTATAATTCTTAAGACGCAGGATGATGACGATCCCAATCGCAAGATCAGTTATAATGAAAGTGATGACCTTGGAGAGTCCACTTTGCCTTCTAATATTGAAGAAGACTATTTGGACCAGCAACATTAGGTGCCCCATCCAGACTAGGCACACTACAATAAGACTTTACAAACTACAAGGGTCCCACTGTGAAAGAAATGGTGCTGTGCCGATACTGTCATTGTGCACACTTTACTTCCAAATCTGCGACATCCAGCCTGGGCCATAGCACCACCGTTGCTGAACCACCAAAAGTCAACCATCACCATATTACCCAAGCCTCACCTTGTACCCACTCCGGCGCTCCCGCTGCCCAAGGCTGGTAGAGAACTGAATGTTCCCCAACCAAAGGCCGTCAGAGATCACATTGTTCCTCAACACCAAAATGCTACATTCGAGGTACCAAATTAATTCATACAGGCAATCGTGTTCATAATGACTCCTTGGCCAATCATTTCCAATGAGAAGTGCTCAATGGTTGGCGAAGCTTGGAAACTAGCCATTGAACTGCAGGATCTCCACCAGGCAATTGCTGGTGCTCCTGTAGGTGCTCCATCAGTGTGTCAGTTGCCCGGTGGTCCATCTCTTAAAATTGATGCACAAACCCGAGAACCTGTATTTGTTTATTCTGTTCACTGCTGCTCCGTTGGACTTATAATGATGACCAAACCCCAAAATATACATATCTAAAGCTAGAGTTCAGTGCCATTCGAGGGTGATTGGAAGATGGTACTCTTCAAACAGGCCTCCTTAGTTACCAGTTGGATTCAGGATTAGAGACTCAGCTTTGAATCCAGGTCAAGGAGCTCCTATGTGATAATGCTTATCTCTCAAAGGTCACTGATGATCAGAAATCATGGTTCACCTGCATGGAAGTGCTTGATTTGATTTACCATCAATTCTTCTTCACCGCCAATAACTTGGATCGCCAACCTACCACCTCTCAGTGTATTCAATATCTTGCACCACAGCTGTTAGCGCTTGTGGCCGCAGCTATTCATTGAACGCTGTCTCAATATGCCACTGGAAAAAGGTTATGGTTATGTTTGCCCAAGATGAATATTAAGGTAAATTTTGCCCATCTACGGTGAAAGATTGGATTACTGCAGAAGCCACTGGTCTCATCAATTACACATTGGTAGGCTGCTTCATACCTCCTTCCTTGATGGTGCTCCTCAGCTATGATAGGTGCTGCTCAATTGCAGTTGGCACTCCCCAGTTTTCATTGGTTCTTCGAAATTTCATTTAGTGCTCCTTACCCCCTTGACTCTCCGCACTCCGAAATCTCCTTCTCAATCTCACTTAGGAGCTGCTTCATTTCATTCAAGGTTCATCACCATCCCCCACATTCAGCGTTGCTCCCCATGGTTGGGCTGCTCCGCTGGCAAGGTACTCCTCAATCTCGGTCAGCACTTCCTTGGGCTGGATTTGACCCCCTCAATTTCATTCTGTGCTCCTCCATCACCAGCAGCACTCCCCATGTCCACTCTGCACTCCCCAGCAAGCACTTCTCCTTTTCTAGTGGTGCACCTCTTTTTCCCCCAAATTCATTATATTGCCTTTCAAACTCCTTTTTGATTCACAGCTAGCTGGCATATCAATTCCAACCTGTTAGATATCACAAATGGAGCCAAATGACATTGGAATTCAATTTCACCCACTCGCCTGTTCCGAATCATTCACAAATAGATGGTGCTCTTGGAGCATCTTGTGCCGTTGATGAATTGTGTGTCCCTGTGTTTGTTGGCCATGATATGATGAGAGATTTAGTGGATGACATTGAGACAATATTCGATTGATATCATTTGATCACTTAGTCGGGTTATTGTCAAGGTGGTACTTATTTTCACTTGTGCATCACTTGCTTATTTTTTATGGTTACTTAACATAGTGATGCAAATAATAGAATGTTGAATGAGATTCTGGGCAGTATAGTTTGATTGAGAAGTTGATAATGAACAATATTCCATGCATCATACGTGGAGGGTATTCTATTGCTCATGTGTGTCTGGAGAGTCTCAGATAATGTCTGAAGTTCTCGGAACAAATATTCATAGAAATGCAGGCATCCCTCAGATTAAGTTTGGGATTTCTGCATTAGTTGGCCGACGGTTCCAGGTGTTCCCGAACTCATCACAACCGCTACCATAGTGCTGCTGTACCAGTCATCCCAGATCGAAGTTACTCCAAAAGCTGGCTGGAATGCCCTCCTAAGGTCTGGTTTTCTCCTGAAATTGACAATTCTAAGTTTACACTCCGCCTTCTCTCACTCACTCCTGGAGGCTCCCCATGACTAAAATACATTGTACTGATGCCAGGTGATCTTCTGATCACACTTGAGTTCTGTGTGCCACCAGATCAATTGTAAGAATATATGTAGATCAACATAGATAGATACCACATGTCATATTATAATGCAGCGAATCTTCTTGTGATTGTTACAACTAGAAATATGATAGAGGAAATGGCTTATAGATATGGGACACTAAGAAGAACTGCTGTGCGACAACCGCACTGAGTTCGAAGTCTCCTGCAGAGCTGTGCCGTGCTCACATCTGCCGTTGTCAATGTTTCCTGCAGCCCTGGGCAGAAGATTTCAACTACCCTCAAAGTTTCCCTCTGACCTGCACAGAGATCTCAGCTGCTCCACAATTTCACTATCCTATAAGTCAAATATTGTAGCATCTTGAATACACCACCATGACTGCAGGTACGTTCCAGTGCACATGAGAATACTCTTGCAGCACCCGAATGCACTGTCCATAACTTGAGGGGGGCCTGGAAGTGACTGAGATTACTTAGGAGCACCAGTGAGAACAACAGGAGTGCCTGGAAGGAGTGTATGTAGCTTCCGGACCGTTTTAGATTTTGGTGATACAGTCACTCTACACCACACAATTTGGCTGACTCACTTAGTTCCCCATGTAAGCTCTATTGTATTTACTTTAAACTGTTACTTCTGTGCAAACCCAGCCGAAACTGGTGTGGTTCAAATTTTCACTTGGTAGACTAATTAACTTTATGCTGAGCAATGTCTGCAGACTGTCACAGAAGCTTAATTTCCTTGTAATACTATTCCCTCTTTGTCCCTTGTATATTTATGTTAGTGCAAATGAGAGCCTGATTGGAGGTGATGTAAAATCAAACAATATTACTACTGTATTCATTATAATACATAGTTACTATCTAGTACTGATAGTGATTTTATTTCAAACAGTTTAAGTAGTGGACAGTTGTAGAAGGATATATAGAAATATCAACGGAATTTACGGATGTGTACGAAAGATTTTCTTAGATCATAGCAGGGAGTTTGGATGCAACAATTACTGAATATCTCTGGTAGATTATAATAATACATTGTTACCTGATACTAAGAGTATATACAATACAATATAAAATATATTAGCTACTATTATAATCAAAATTTAAATTCCAGGATACATAGCCCAAGGAATATGGATTAGATAATATATGTTATCAAATTTGAAAATCTATACTTATGTCTGTATTAGCAAAGTATCTTGCACTATATAGGGATTTCCTATTGGAGAACTGCATTCAAATACTGTATCTTATATTATTTATTCCATTATATATTAAACTACCTCTTGTTTGCAGCCAATTGATGGTAGAATTCAAATGTATACCAGATTTACCAAAATGATTCAGGATTGCACTGAAATACAGTTTGGTATATATAATATACAAGTATGTAATTTTCAATTTAGTTTATTTATTTATTTGTTGGAGACTTTATAGATAATATCTGAAAAATTGCAATTCAACTCTAGACTGGGCTGTGTACACATGTGATGCACATATAGAGTCTCCAGTAGAACCCTGCACAATATGTAGTCGATAGTCCTGCTAAGTCAATTCCAAGATTTGAAACTGAGCGCATACGGAACCATATGCAGTTGACAGCCAGAGATTGATCTATATCTGTCTGGACTGTCTGCTCTTCAGGGATATGCCAATACAGTATATACTGTCACTGTGTGACCACATGAGAGCCTTCTGGCACTGGGAAGCCTTCTTGAATGCCTGCTTGACAATCTACATGAAAGTCAGGTTGACAGCATGCTTGATATTCTGTGTAAGAGAATGATATTTAAAAGAGCTACGCAGGAGGGAGCTGTACTTGGGGGAGCTGTGCATGCTAGAACTACACTGGAGAGAGCCGTGCTTGAGTCAGTCATACTTGAGAGAGCTGGACATGAGAGAGCCACGCTTGAGAGAGCCACACTTGAGAGAGCTGCATTTCAGAATTAGTCAGGTTTTCCATGGGAAGAATTTGGTAGATGGAAAACTCTCAGTTTGTGGAAGCTTTGTCTCAAAGTCAGTGGATGCTTTGATGCTGATGTTGACATAGCCAACCTACTTGACTAAGTACTTCTGGAAAGATGATTACCATCTCCAACACCATGATCTCTATCAGCATCCCCATTAACACCATCAGACCCAGGCCTAGTGCATACAAATACAGTGACAATTCAAGAACACTAGGCAGCAGATACTGCTGGACAATCTAAGTTGGAGATCTGCTCTTTCCAAGAGCCAATGGTCTACCTCTCTTGCACAATCTCGGGCTTCAATCGTCAACTCACCGACTGTGAGGCATCCTGAGATCCGATTCGGCAGGCTGGGTGCACACTCTGATCCAGACCATGATGTCAACCAACATCATAATGTCTGCCACCAGATGCCACTGGCCAGCAGTTATTCACCATCAGCCTCACACTGTGGCAGGACAATCCGTTTCTATCCAACTCCACTCACACTGGTTGGTGAAACCAGTAGGGGGAATAAAGAGAAAAAGGCATAACCAAAGTGGACTGGGCAATGGGGAGTATATCTCTTTTGAATACCCTAGGGTGGATTGGCAACATCCTACCATACATTGAAAAATACATACTCTCTTCCTTCCAGCTCATAAGCCGATGCACTTGCTTCGAGGATTTGAAGAAACCGTGTGTGAATTGTCGGTCTGTGTGTATGAAAGTGAATGATATTGATGATTGAGCAGATCTCTCGCTTGAACTAACTACTATGTGAGTGTCCCACAGAGCCGCACCTTAACATGACCAGAGCCATCCACCTACATCACAACCTTCTTCAATCATCTTTGAGAAACCTCCCGATGGAACACAACTGCAAGATCAAAAAACCCACATGCCACACTGACCTTTTTCTGTGTCGCTTTTTGCTTCATATGTGGCTGCCCACCTATTTCCTTCCAAAACCGATTCACCATCTGCTTTGCTTGTGCCATATTCTCCTTGGGCTCCCGTGTGTTATCCTTCTCATCCCAACCTTTCCATTTCTTTTCAAATGCCCAACCGGTTCTGTCAGAGAATGGCTGGTGATTTGTAACATCAGCAAAATGTATTTTAGTCTCTGGAAGCCTCCAGAAGTGTCTGAGAGAATGTGGAGTGTAAACTTAGATGAGTCAATTTCAGGAGAGTATCAGACTGTAGGAGGGCATTCCGGCCGGCCTTTGGAGTAACTGTGATCTATGTTGACTAGTACAGGAGTACCATGGGAGTGATTGTGATAAGTTTGGGAACTCCTCGGAGCGCCAGAGATAACTTTGGGTGCACCCGGAAGTGCCTGGGAGTGCCTGCAACAAGTCTCGGAGCACCAGCGACAAGTCTAGGAGCTCCTCGATTCACGGGAGAGTAGTCTGGGAAAAACATCTTCTTCGGGAATGCTACAGGTGTGCCTGGGATGCTGCAGGTGCGCCTGGAATGCTGCAGGTGTGCCTGGGATGCTGCAGGTGCGCCTGGAATACTGCAGGTGCGCCTGGAAACCATAGCTACTATTTATCGTGCAACAATTGTTAAAATTCATGTACTCAGATTGTATTCTCATCTATTTATCTATGTATCAATGTATCTTTGTATCTATATAGTTACCCATCTACCCAAAATATATCTGGACTGGCTGCAGGTGGTGCTTGAGAGCAATTCGAGGTGCGCCTGAAAATGACGATCTATTGAACTCAGAGGTACACTCCGAGGCCGTGATCGAGCGAGTTTGGAGATGCACTTGCAGGCTGTAATCGAGCTGATTTGGAGATACACTTGGACGACGTGATCGAGCAATCTTAGAAATGCACTCCGAGATTGTCATTGAGCGAGTATGTAGATGCACTGGGAGGCTATGATCGTGCGAAGCTGGAGGCCGTAATCGTGCGAGTTTGGAGATGCACTTGGAGACCGTAATTGAACGAGGTTGGCGATACACTTGGAGGCTATAATCGTGTGAACTTGTAGGCTGTATTGGAGCGTGTTTGGACGAGTACTTAGAGGCAGACAATGGACGGCACGCCTGGTGTTGAGACTCATTTCATTAGTTAGTTAACTCACAACCGTGGGAATGTGAAAATGTAACTTAACCATTGAGCTGAGATGGAGAGCTGGCTGATGGTAGTCGATTGGGTAGGGAGGCATGCCGGAAGCTGAAGCTACATTCAGGGGTCAACTAGTAATCATGAGAATGCAGGGAAGACAAACACTCTTGGGAGGATGCTGTACTCAGTGGATGCTGTGCTAGGTGTATGATGTACTCGGTGTATGCTTTACTCAGTGTCAACTCATGATCATGACATAGAGAGATAGAGAGGAATGACTTAACTTTGTGTTCTGTGATGATGGTAGAGTTGTGGACGAGAAAGACAGAGATGGGGGATGAAGATGAGAAGGATCTAGAGAATACCAGCGGATATGAGAAATCATGGGTACGACTTGCCTAATCAGGTTGGGAAGACCGTGTATTGGTGTAATCACATGCCAGATCGGGACTCGTACCTGCCATATCGGGCATGGTAAATTGACTCACACACCAAATTCTTTTAAGTCCCAGTTGCTCATAATGATTTGTCCCATCTTCTCTCATCTCTCTCTTTCTCGTCCTCAACTCTACCATCACCTAAGAACATGAAGTTAAGTCATCCCTCTCTATCTCTCCATGCCATGATGAACAGTTAACACCAAGTACAGCATACAATGAGTACTGCATACACCGCGTACTGCATCATGCCAACACCGACGGTCTCCCGCTCCCAGCCAGTCTCTCATCTCTTGGCAGACCATGTTGTACTCAATTCTCTACATTTCCACCATTATGAGTTAACCAACAAATACAGTCTCAGCTTCCGTCAAGCCTCCCTCCCGAACCACCGCCTTGACATTAACTTCCTCCAAGTACTGCTCCAATCTCGCTCGATCATGGCGTCAAAGTGCATCTCCAAACTCGCTCGATTATAGCCTCCAAGTGTATCTCCAAACTCGCTCGATCACCGCCTCGGAGTGCATCTCCAAGCTCACTTCATGGTGTTGTAAAATGCTCGAGCTAGAACGCAGACATTCCGTCATCAACACTCTGGCGCACCTCGCATGGTATCCGAAGGGAATTTGTGAGAAAAGGCGGTTTTGGCTCGAGGAGCGTACAAACAGAGTGAGAGGATATGAAGCGATACCCACCATGATGAACTGCACGAATTGCTTCGATCTATGAAAGCTTGGCAAGAGTGCATGAGACCGAGTGTTAGGAAAGATAGAATGCGTGATTTTCAGAATGGGATGATGTCTATCTACACCGGGGTTATCCAAATATATACTTCCTGTCGCTGAGTCGATCTCTGTTATCCCTGTATCTCCATATGTATATATATAGAGAGACATAGACAATACATGCCATATTATGATGTAGCAAATCTTGTGACTGTAGCAAAGACGAATATGACCGACGAAATGCCTTGTGGTTGTGGAATGCTCAGAACCACTGGTGTGAGAATATGGCATCAAGTCTCCCGCAGAGCTTGTGATGAGGTCTCAGCTGCTCTTGAAGTCTCCTGCGGACCTGTGCTGAGGTCTCAGCTGCTCCTGAAGTCTCCCACAGACCTGCGCAGAGGTCTCAGCAGCTCCAATATTTGGATATTCTAATCGTCAAATCTCGTAGCATCCTGAATGCACCTCCATAACTGCAGGTGCTTTCCGGAGCACCTGTTAATGCTCTTGCAGACTCTGAGAGCACCTTGCAACAGTCCAAGGGGGGGCTGGGAGCATCTGGAAGTACTTAGAAGCACTGGTGAGAGCTACCGGAGTGTCTGGGAGGTTTGGGTATGGCTTCCGGACTGATTTACATTTTGCTGATGAATTGATTCGACAACAGAACATGTGGCGATGCGGCTCATTATTTGCAGCAACGGCGGTAGCTCCCAGCCAACGTTAGAATTCTCTGTGCAGTCAAATTCGAGCTTGTTGATGTTTAGTGGGTCGTAGATTGTCATGTCATGTGGGAGAGCTAGTTCGACGGTATTCTGATGTATGAGGAAGATCATATATGGGTGAATGTGATTGTGTACCAGTTTGCGTCGGATAGGGTTGACATTGCCATATGAAATAGGCAAATACTTTGAATCCAGAATAACCTTTGCACTGCCAATGATGGCGGGGTCCATTGGATGTCATGACGTATTAGGCTCTACCATCTGACCATCCTGAGCGCTCCATAGCTCATCCTCGGAGACTCCCCACATCCACTGCAATTGTTTGTAAATTCATGGCTTTGTAAGGATATTGCTAATTTATTGGCCTGTGGCCATTGAAGGTGTGCAATTAAGTCTAGCAGCAAAGGTGAATAATCACTAAGATCAAGTTCCAAAGGCATCTGCTTCATCGGATGGTATACTGAACAATTGCACTCATACTGCGCTATTGGCAAGTAGTCATCCCAATTGGCTTCATCATGAGTTGTGAAGCCATGCAAATTGCATACCACTGTACATTTTGAGAGTACTGAGAGAGCATCCGTTTCTAGATAGATCGCTGTAGACATGAGCAGCTTTGTTAGAAGAATCCTCGCAACTTCTCTCCAGTAGTGTACTGTGAACCATTCATTGTAGTTGGATATAACTGCTTGAGTCACCACATGTAGGCAGGCAATATTATCAAAATATATGGGCACAGAGCTCAGGGCATTGATTGTTTCCCAACAGGCTCTCCAATGTGATCTCTTGTCATGTGGTTGACAAACATTACAATGCAATTGTTGCCATTTCCCAAGATCGGCAGGTCGGTTATACAGTGGAAGCCCATTCTTTGCCAAAGGCCATTGCTGATAGGATGTGGTTGTAGGAGGCCCATGGGCTTCCCGCTCCGGTGGATAGTTTGATGACACAAGTCGCAACCTGCAGCATATCATTTTGTATCGCACCACGTATTTTTCCAAAACTACCGATATGTCATGGGTGAGCACATTCGGTCAGCACTGAAGTGTTCCCGTGCAGGAGTGTTCTGGGCCTCATGGCAGATTTGTGGCTATATCTTCTTTGCAATACACAACTGTCCACTCTTCTCTGCTTTTCTGTCTTCTTCCTGCTCTTTTGCCTGTAATGTTATATCCACCATTTCATCTTCATCCTTTATCTTTGCCGTTGCATTTTTTTCCTGCTGTTTGGTTTCCACATTGCCACATAACCACAGTAGGGCATTCTCTTCCAAATCGAAGCTTTGGGCTGATACCCATAATGTGCATTCCTTGGTAAATGCAGTGTATGGCAGCGGGTGGGGACTTGGGTTGGCCAAGCAATGTGCAATAGGCCCAAACCATTCATCATCAATTATTCCCACCTTGATGTCATCAATCCATTCTCTGGCTGCAGTAACTGACAGTGCCATTGAATTGCATTGCACCTGTCGGAAATCTGCATGGCATGACAACCCATCCATGACCTGATTCTGGACACCCAGAATTTGCTTGACCTGCCAGTCAAAGTTCAGGAGGACCGTCAGAATATCCATCAGACGTATGGTGAGGTGTAGTTGTGTCAGAATCCAGTGCATGGTTGCATTGTCCATGTGTACCAACAATGGCTGCTCAGCTCCATGTAGGATGAATTTCCAGCATAGTATTGCTTGTGGGATACCTGATAGTTCTCTGCCATAAGCAGGGTGTCACATCTACATATCATGGAATATACGGCTGAAATAACCCAGTACCATCACTGCATTATGTCATGCGTGGGAGAGTACTGCACCCATCGTATATTTGCTAGCATCGACATGCAGACAATATTTAACTTCAGGGTCTGGTACAGCAAAGACTAGAGAATTGCAGAGTCCCATTTTGAGGGTGTCGAAAGCATGCTGGCATGGTCTGTCACAGGCGAATGGAGTGTGCCTGACCGTGCTAGGCACTGCAAGTTACTGCCCAACGTCCCATTTTGCTTTGGGATGGGTCCCATTCCGGTACAATGGCGTTGCAATGTGAGTGTAGCATTCATGCATTTTTGATTGTAAGTGGTGAGGCCTTGGAAGCCCCTGATATCTGTACAGTTTTCAGGTTGAGGCCAATCCATTACCACACAGGTCTTATGTTCCTGGGCATGGATGCTGTAATTCTCAATGTCCAAGCTGCAAACGTTAATTCTCTGACAAGCCCAGGCGCCTTTCACATGCTTGGCCTTGAGACCATGTTCTGTCAGCAAGGTAAGTACATCTCTGACATGTACCATTTGTTCTGCCAGGATATGGCATTGAATCATAATAACATCAAGGTATTTGATGATACAGTTGCGTTACATCGATTCCAAGATGCAGTTCATCAAACGCATGAACTGGCGCATGTGTGGCCAGGCCAAACGGCAAGACGCGCCACTCATACAAACAAAATTCAGTGTTGAAAGCCATCTTTTGCCTGTCAACTGTGGCAATGCGAATATGTTGGTAAGCAGCTGCCAGGTCCAATTTGTCAACCATAAGCTGCCGTAAATGGTGTTGAGTAAGTCCTCGATGCGTGGGAGAGAATAACAATCCTTGATGGTTATGTTGTTTACTGCGCAACAATCTATGAACATACACAGTATACTGTCAGGCTTTGCCATGAGTAATACTGGTGAGCAGAAATTACTTTGCAAGGGCAGACTCCAACTGCAGCAAATTGCCTTGTCTATCTGCCTCCAGAGTTCCATTGTTTCCCCCAGAGAGATGCAGTATGCTGAACAGAATGGTATATTGCCATTCAGGTCTGTCTGAATTCTGAAATTGGCATACCTTCGTTTCTGCAAATTGCCATATGTTTCCTCGCCAAACAGGCCCTGGAATTCTGTCAACATCTCTCAAAACGTACCTCGCGGTGCATCTGTCGGAAGGGAACTGCCATCGCCGTGGTGGTGCACATTGATCACGAAGGCCGGATTCAACAGATGGCCAGAGATGGTTTTAAGTTCCACCTCCCGTATGATGTGTATGGGTTTGAATTTCACCTACCCCACTATTTCTTTGTACAAGTCTAAGGGAGGTAGGCCGGGCATGTACTGCGGTCGGCTTTCCTCACTCAGCTCCCAGAGCTTATGCGCTATCCACATGATGTGACTGTCATGGTGGATATGAGAATGGCGGTTAATATCATGCATCCATCTTGTGCCCAGCACAATATCAAAGCCCTTGACCTCATAGACCATAAACCCTACATAATAGACAAATGCCGCACCAAGTTGTAGATTCAATTTGACTCATTGGCATTTCTCTATGCCATCCTTGGTGAAGATATTAGTTATCTCCACAATCCTCAATCCACTATCGTGTGCACGCAGGGTGGCACCTTGGCATTATAGTTCATGAAAGAACTTCCAACCCACCTTTTGCACTTACGTGCCATCATCCTTGACCACTCATGTATTATTGTTGTGCCACCATCCACCTTTACTCTAGTATTGTATTGTTTGTTGGAATCTCAGCAGGTCAAGCACTGAATCATCTAGTTTACTAATTCTCACATAGTTCTAGTGGGTGGAAAACTTGAACTGGCTATCTGGCACCAATTTACACCCTTTATTTGATAATGCCTACATGATGGTGTTGGTATGGGAGGAACAGGTGCAGCAACTGACCTTGTTTGCCTCTTCCCATCTCAGAGTCTGAGTCTGAGAGAATTTTAAGTGTGCTCACTGCCTCACTGTCCATCTCCTGCCTGGAATTTGTCTCCTAACCATGTTGTCGACCTGTATTTCGACTGGCTGGTGCACATCTCTTCAAATCTCGTTGTGTGGCCATCCACACTTCGCTGTTCGAACATCTTTGCCGACCAAAGCTTCTTCGAGTATATAAGCGAAATCCATTATTGTCACAGGGAGCATCTGGGAGTCTCTGGGTGTGTTTGGGAGTTGTTGGACCAGAATCCCAGTGTAGTCAAATCCCAGAGTAGACTGGCCATATGCAGTGGCCTTCACATGAACCAGGGAGCGCTGGTGAAAAATCTGCGTGGACATAGGAGGTCTGGTGACAACTAGGATAGCACCTGGCAGCGCCAACAAAAAACCTGGCAGTGCCAATGACAAGCCTCGAAGCACTGGTGACAAGCCAAGGAGCATGGCGAATCACTGTAGAGCTGTCTGGGTATAATAGCATCCTCTTTGGGAATGCTGCTGGTGTGCCTGGAAATGACAACTACTATTTATCGTTCAATGATTCTTAAAACTCATGTATTCAATTTGTATTGTCATCTATGTATCTATGTATCTATCTACCCACAGTATATCTGGACTAGCTGCAGGCAGTGCTTAAGAGCAATTGGAGGTGTGCCTGAAGATGACCATCAAGTGTACTCAGAGATACACTTGGAGAAAATTACTTCCTGAACATAAACATCCACTTGCAGGCTGTAATGGAGCAAGTGTGGAGATAGAGTTGGAGCCCATGATTGTGTGAACTTTGAGGCCATAAGCAATCGAGTGTGACGATGTACTTGGAGGTCGTGATCATTTGAACTTGGAGGCTGCGATCGAGCAAGTTTGGAGATGCAATTGGAGGCCATGGTGGCGCGAACTTGGAGGCCATGATCGAGTGTGTTTGGGGATGCCCTTGGAGGCCATATGATTATGTACACTTCGAGATGCACATCTAGGGAGTGAGATGGTGCGAAATTAGGTATGCACTTTGAAGCTGTGTTCGAGCAAGTTTGGAGATGCACTTGGAGGCTATGACTGAGCAAGATTGGAACATTACTTGGAGGCGTGTGATGGGAGGCAATCGATGGGGGATGGTTGAAGGGAGGTGTGATGGGTGCTGAGACACTATTCATCAAATAGTTAACTAACAACCGTGGGAATGTGACAACGTGACTTTCCCTTTGAACACTCATAAAGAGATTGGCTTGTGAAGGTTGATCGTGTCAAGAGGCATGTTGGAAGCTGAAACTCTATTTTTGGGTCAACTAGTTATTGTGAGAATGAAGGGTATACCGCCAATCTTGCGATGATGCTGTACTCAATGTATGCTATAATCGGTATATGCTGTACTCGGGGATAACTCATGAGCATAGAATGGAGATATAGAGAGCGAAAACATAACATTATATTCTTCCATGATAGTAGACTTGTAGACGAGAATGAGTGATGGCAGATGAAGATGCTAAGAACATCAGCAACAACTCTAGTTTCCGTCAGAAACACCCGGGGGATCTGGATGGCTCTGATGGCTCTGACAGAACCTCGTACCCTCCGACCGAGAATTACATGCCTCCAGTCGCCCAGGCGACGGGTCGCGTTGCATAGCATCAGCAGAATGTATTTTAGTCACTGGAAGCCTCCAGGAGTGTCTGAGAGGATGTGGAGTGTAAACTTAGATGCGTCAATTTCAGGAGAGTATCAGACCCTAGGAGGGCATTCCTGCCGGCCTTCGGAGTAGCTGGGAGCGACTGCGACAAGCCTGGGAGCACCTGAGAGCGCCGGCGACAAACCTGGGACTGCCGGCGACATGTCAGGGAGCACCTCGACTAACAGTCATGTATTCGGTTTGTATTCTCATCTATGTACCTATGTATCTATATAGCTACCCATCCACACACACTATATCTGGACTGGCTGCAGGCGGTGCTTGAGAGGAATTCATGGTGCGCCTGAAAATGACAATTGAGTGAAATCAGAGATATACTCCGAGGCTATGATCGAGCAACTTTGGAGATGCACTTGGAGGCGCTGATCGAGCGTATTTGAAGATACACTTGGAGGCTGTGATCGTGCGAGTTTGGAGATATCTGCTTGGAGGCCACGATCGTGCAAACATGCAGGCGGTAATCGAGCAAATCTGGAAATACACTTGGAGGTGGTGATCGAGGGAGTTTGGAGATATGCACTGCAGGCCATGATCATGCATCCTTGCAGGCCGTAATCAAGCGAGTCTGGAGATACACTTGGAGGCCGTGGTCAAGAGAGTTTGGAGATACACTTGGAGGCCGTGATTGAGTGAGATTGGATGAGTACTTGGTGGCGGTTGATGGATTGTGCGCTGGGACTCAATTCATCAGTGAGTTAATTCGGAACCATGGGAAGGTGACAAGGTGACTTTACCTCTGAAGGTTTTATGGAGAACTGGCTGGTGGCAGTGGATCGGTAGGGAGGTACACCGGAAGCTCAAGGGACATTCAGGGGTCAACTTGGACTCGTGAGAATGAAGGGACGACAGACAATGTTAGGTGTATGCTGTACTCGGTGTATGCTGCACTCAGTGTTAACTCATGATGATGGCATGGAGAGATAGAGAGAGATGACTTAAAATGGTGTTCTTGCGATGATGGTAGAGTTGTGGATGAGAAAGAGAGAGATGGGGGATGAAGAGGAGAACGATATTGAGGATACGAATGGACCTGCGGAATCCTGGGTACGACTTGCCTGTTTGGGTTTCGAAGACATCATATTGGTGTTATTACCTGCCTGATCGGGAATCGTACCTGCAGTATCAGGGATGGTAAATTTACTCGCACACGAAATTCTCTTAAGTCCCAGTTTCTCATCATAATTTCCCCCATCTCCTCTGATCTGTCTCTTTCTTGTGCACAACTCTACCATGACCTAAGTACACGAAGTTAAGACATCCCTCTCTATCTCTCCATGCCATGATCATGACTTGACACCAAGTACAGCATACATCAAGTACAGCATCATCCCAAGATGAACAGTCTCCCGCTCCCAGCCAGTTTCCGGCTCCCAGCTAGTTTTCCATCTCTCAGTTCACTCAATCTCGGTCTTCAATTGCATCTCCAACCTCGCTCGATCATGGCCTCAAACTGAAAGTCCAAACTTGCTCAATTGTGGCCTCGCAGCACATCTCCAAACTCGCTCTATCACGGCCTCCAGGTGCGTCTCTGAGTTCACTCAATCTCGGCCTCCAAGTGCATCACTGAGTTCACTCAATCTCGGCATCCAAGTGCATCTTCAAACTCGCTTGATCATGGCCTCGGAGTGTATCTCTGAGTTCACTCGGTCCTGGCCTCCAAGTGCATCTCTGAGTTCACTAGATCTCGGCCTCCAAGTGCATCTCTCAACTCGGTCGATCACGGCCTCCAAGTACATCATTCATGAGTGACCGCGGGTGTACCGAGATACAGGGGTAACGGAGGTGGACCCAGCGATGGGGAGTACATACTCGGGAGACCCTGGAGTAGACAGACATCAACTCATTTTCGTCTTATCTGGATCCACGCAATTGCGTGGATTCTCATGGCCGCGTAGTACCACATCTTCTTACTTTCTTCCTAGGCTCCTCAAGCTGGAACAGTTCTTTCTCACGAATTCCGTTTGGATGTCGCGAGATGCTCCTCCGATTGTGCTCAACTACCATCTGTGGCCAGATTGACCGTATCTATATATATAGAGATACTTAAATAATGCATGCCGTATTATGAGGTAGCGAATCTTGTGACTGTAACAAAGACGAATATGATTGACGAAATGCCTTGTGCTTATGGAACCCTAAGAACCATTGCTTTGAGCATACGGCACCATGTCTCCTGCAGAGCTGCGCAGCGGTCTCAGCTGCTGCCAAATTTCACTATCCTAATAGTCAAATCTTGTAGTGTCCTGAATGCACCTCCATAATTGCAGGTGCTTTCAGGAGCACCTGAGAATGCTCTTGCAGAGTGTGAGAGCACTTTGCAAAGCTCCAGGGGGGCCTAGGAGCATCTGGAAGTACTTAGAAGCACTGGTAAAGGCAACCGGAGTGTCTGGGAGGTTTGCGTGTGGCTCCCGGACCGATTGACATTTTGCTGGTGTACCCAATGAACTCATTCTGACGTATGGTCACAGATGGCCACCATGCCACAGTGTCAGTTTACGATACGATACTGACAGAGCGAGAAGAAACGGCGAAATTGTGATTGGAGAGTGATATGGAAAGCGAGGCGTGCTATGGGTGCTGGGCGCCGACTAATATCCCACCGGGGTGTCTCCGATAGCTCTGACGGAGCACGTCCACTCTGACGCAGCCATTCCGCCCAGATGGAAATGTTTTTTGCTGCTGAATATGGACAATATGAGTGGATATGAGAAATCTGCAGTATGGGTTGCCTGATGGGGTTCAGAAGACCTTGTATTGGTGATGTTCCCCACGGGATTGGATGTTGTACCTGCCATACTGCGAATAATCAATGGACTCACACACTAAATTATTCTATTTCCAAGTTTCGCATGAAGATTTCCTCTGTCTCATCATATATCTCTCTTCCTCACCCTCAACTCTACCATCACTTAAGAAGATGAAGGCAAGTCATCCCTCACTATTTCTCCAGGCCACAAGCATGAGTGAACACCAAGTGCAATGCACACCGAGTACTGCATACACAGAGTACTGCATATACCAAGTACTTCATACACCGAGCACTGCAAATATCGTGTACTGCATACTCTGAGTGCCCCATATGCTGAGTACTGCATACGCCGTGTACTGCATATGCCGAGTATTGTATACACTGAGTACTGCAGTATCCGACAATTGACTATGTCCTGCGCCCAGGATGTCTCTCATCCGTCATCTCCCATCTCTTGGCGAACCTGGTAGTACTCAACACTTCACATTCCCATGATAGCGAGTTAAGTGATGAAATCAATCTCAGCTCCCATCGCGCTTCCCTCGAGATCTATCACCTCCAGATTAACAACCTCCAACTACTATTCCAGTCTTAAATGATCACAGCCTCGAAGTGCATCCTCAAACTCGCTTGATTACAGCCTCGAAGCTCACATGAACATGGCCTCCCAGTTTGAAAAATCATCGCTTCCAAGTGCATCCCCAAACTCGCATCATGATGGGCTCCAAGTTCACACAATCATGGCCTCCACGTTGGCACCATCATGGCCCCTAAATCCAACTTCAAACTCGCTGTATCATGGCTTCTAAGTGCATCTCCAAATTTTAGGGTTTCTCTCCTCATAGAGGTAATCGTACCAGTTTGATTGTCAGAAGGATATATGCTACGGAGTTTACTCGTGTAGGATATATAATGCCTATTCTAGACAATTCAAGTATGCCTGTCCTGTGATCCTTAGCGGGATTTCACAGGAACCTCGTGTCGATTAGATAGGGAGCCTCAATGCTAGCAGATTCATTGAAAGTACAATTAATTTGTATTGATTTGATGATGCATTAACCTTGGCCAGTCGTAAGCCTTCAGGGCTTAAAGAGATGCCAGTTATATCTTACCACATTCACTGAACTGAGTAAAGCGGGGCTAGATGTGTCGACTGCTATATAGCGACTGACGTGTCAGGCAGACGATAGCCAATGTGCAAGCATGTGGGATCCCAAGCCATTTCCCCAGCAGGAATCGGAACATCTTGGGAACTCCCTGGTTAGTGATAACAGCCTTGACCTTACCTTGGCATGTCTGATTGATTATGACGTAGGGCAAGACCTGATAAACCTCCAAACAAATGGGCAGGTTAATTCGTCATGATTAAATGTCGACAGAGCGGTGGTGGGCTACCACGTATAGCCTCTGAAGCAGATAAACCAAAAGCCTGAAAGGTGAGGTTTTGACTGAATATAATTAAGCAATCTGTTTAAAGCCCTCCAAATAACTACGTCAGGCGAGGAGAGGTTTTGACTACCCGAACAAACGAGTTGCATGATATCTACGTTGAAGTCACTGTTTGATTAACTGTTATTGCTGATGATGGCCCTCCGGGGAGAGTAACTCTTTAAACTCAATCATGCAATACACGATATCCTTTGGGATGCATGGTCCGCTATCAAGAGAGATCAAAGCTCATTAAGTTGCACTCTACAATATGACAGATGAGATCATAGCAATCCTTGATTACGATGATGGCCCTATGGGGGGAGTAACTCCTAAAACCGAATCATACAATCCAGGAAAGCTATAAAGAGACAGTAATGCTTCAGCATTCAAAGGAGAGTCCCACAAGCACAAACGATACCTATGATACCTACTTGCGAAGCACAAGCTGATATATCCTTGTTGTTTTCAGTTCTTACTATGATGATTCTCATTATCGAGTATATTAGTATTATCTACTAGGATTGTACGTGGTTCCCCCACCTTATGGTTGAGCATAAGTTCAATAAAACGTATGAAATAATACTGTATGCGTTATCTTCATTACTGGATCGCTTAGAAAGAGAAGATCAGTTGTTTGCAGCACAGTGTATATGGTCATTGGCAAGTATAATACAGTTCACCGAGATATTAATTTATTATCGCCTTTATACAGTATTCCCTTCAGAATACGTTAACAATCTTATGATATCACCAGTATCAAATTCGGGGATAGCAGGGCCACTGATTCTTGAATCCGAAATACCTTCATTAGATATCAATGATTCTAATGCTGAAGTACATTCTGGTCAAAGTAATTGACTCCCTAATTACCAGAGCAAAATGCAACGCCAGTTACATTCAATGTGCTGTGGAAAGATATTTAAGAATCAACCTAATTATTGACATTCAGAATTGCAAGCCAGATTTGGGAAACAGAACAAGAAGCGACAAAGTGGAATTCGTAATCTTCTTAGGAGTGCAGATTCGGGATATTGAGGGAGATTATCCTGGGATGTAATATTGCCGATAGTATCTGAACACCAGAGTTATCGAGGAAGAGATATAGGAAGATGTTGTGAAGATACATGTCAATTAAGATTGCACTATCAACGGGCAAAATGTTACTGCCACGATATTAATTAATCACTGAGATTCATTATCTCAATATTCTTCATTAATCAATCACTGAGATTAATTATACAAACACACCTTACTATATTAATTAATCATCAAAGATTAATTATACGGAATACATTACGATATTACTTAATTGCTGAGACAAATTATATGATTTTACTTTACGATAGTAATTCATCACTGATATTGCTTACACGAGTTGTATGTATTCTCAGTATTGCGTTCCATCATGACACGATTGAGTTGCTATCCATATAGTATCATCTGATACATCAATACATATCTGTCCTCTTTGCATATATGATTTATACAGGCTGCAAATACACTTTGTGTGAAGATATGCTTAGACGAATACGATAGGAACTACGGCCGTGTACCTAGTCCTTACTTGAGTATCCCTAGATACATAAAAGTATAGTTACTTAGGTGGAAGCACCCCAGTAACACCAAACTCATTGCATCACGGTCTTGTAGTGTATCTCTAAGTTCACTGTATCACAGCCTTGAAGTGTGTCACCAAACTCGCTCAATTATGGCCTCCAATTATGCACTATAATGGCCTCCAAATGCATCTGCAACCTTGCTCAATCTTGGACATCAAATTCCCACCATCATGGCCTCGAAGTGCATCACCAAGCTTGCGCGAACCTGGCTTCAATGGGAATCTCTAAGTTCTCTCCTTCTGTATCTCCACATGCTCCTTTGAATTCTTTTGAATACTGTCTGCAGCCAGATTGACAGCATGTATATAAATACAGAGAGGACAATAGATAATACATGCCACATTATGATGTAGTGAATCTTGTGACTGTAATAAAAACAAATATGACAGATGAAATGGCCTGTGGTAATGGAACCCTAAGAACCACTGCTGTGAGTATACAGTACCAAGTATAATGTCTCCCACAGAGCTGCCGAGAGGTCTCAGCTGCTGCTAAATTTCACTATTCTATAAGTCAAATCTCATAGCATTCTGATTACTCCTCTATAACTGCTAGTGCATTCAGGAGCACCTGAGAATGCTCTTGCACAATCTGACAGCACTTTGCATAGCTCCAGGGCAGCCTGGGAGCTTCTGGAATTACTTAGAAGCACTGGTGAGGTGGAGGGGATTGTCTGGGAGGAAAGTGTGTGGCTTCCAGACCGATGTACATTTCGCTGATGTAGCTTCTTCATGAACTTGTGTTTTGGGCTGTTTCAAGCGATATGACCAATCTGGCCACACTTATAGCAGGTTAAAGAGTTGGCTTTGTCCGTGGAAGCTGTGCCAGTTGTACCACCTTTCCTGGAGTTTATTTTCCTGGCTGAAACTTTCATTGTTGAGTTAGTGTTTGTGCCAGAGCCACTTCCAGATTGTCACTTTGTGAGAGATGTGTCCAATGCAGTGATGTACAGCATGCGCTCCTCAAGGGTTGGAGTCTTATCACACATGGCAAGATAACCGACCAAGTCTTGTTAAACTCCCCAGTTCCGCTTTTCGATCTTCTACCCATACGCAATGGCGGACATTTTGCACCGCATTGGCAGGTGCAGGTTCAAATTTGAATGGAGGTGCCGGATATGACTAGTACACGGTTTGCTGTGGTCGCCCTGCTTTTGGCTCATTTTCTCGCATTTGCGTTTGACCAGGTCTGAGGCGTTGGATGGAATATACTTAGCTTTCAACTCCATACAACAACTGGGCCATTGGATGGGTGTACTCATTGGGAATCAGTGCATGGCCCAGACTGCGGCATCACCTTTGAGCTGTATCACAGCTTGCTCACCCCAACCTGTTGTGCTGACCCATCCAATGGCTTGGGCTGCATTTCTGAAGTGTTGTTCCCCAGCAAAATTGCAAGCAGTAACATTATCCAAGATTTGTTTGCCCTCATACATCGGAAGGTTTGACAACCTGGTAGAGAATCCACCGCTTCCACACTGGCCAGGGGTCAGTTCGGTGGAGGCATGGAAAGTTGAAGAGCCTGTGGTCGGTCAGGAGGTATTGGGCACAGCAGCCGCATGTAGTTGGTTCCACGTTAGTCGTTGAATGACTCATCCAATGTCACTCAACTCTTATTGAAGGCCACTTTACTTCGACAAGAGATTTTTACCTTCCTACAGTAGCATGTCTGTCTCAAGCTAGAGCTACGCGATGTCTGTCTACCCCAGCACCTCCAACTCTGACTGGCACTTGTCGAGCTGTCCCTACAACCCTGCAAAGCAACTGTTCTTGATCTGGAGTGCTTCCTCCGACTTCTTACTTTCATGATGACCAGCAGCAAACTCATTGCTCCGGCTGTCTTGGATGGGCTCAGCAGCATCGAAGTCGATGACTTCGCCAGTTGAGTTCTTGTGGAGGTTGCAAAGTTTGGCAAATATTTCGGCTTGTTCAAGACTCTTGAAGAGGTTAATGTGGAAAATCTACAGTTGCACATCCTCCAGAGCCCTGATGCAGGTGATTACATCATCAGAGAAGAGCCTGGGGCCATCGTTGATGATATTCTTTTGTATTGTGTTGTATGCTGTTGTTTGATATTCTGTCAGTTGAAAGCCAACAGTGGCTGAGGTCTTGAAGCTGCTGCTAAACCTGATTGACTGGGCCGAGTTGATTATATCGGTAAAACACACATTTTATCCATCCGGCGTATTGTGCGCAATGTGCATGTCGAGTGCATCGTGTGTGTCATGCATGTTGCATGTGTCAGGCATTGCAGGATGGGCGGTGATGTTTGAGGGCTTGGGCGATTTCTCCTAACTGCCAGAAGTTCACTGTTTTGAAGATCATCCAACTGGTTCAGCCATCGTGCATTGTGTTTCGATAGCTTTTCGACTCTTTGGAGGTCATCACAAGTTGAGTGTTGGTTCCAATGTGGTGAATTAGGCGGTTGGGACATATGGAAGTGAATGCAAATGATGATTGAGCAGACCATTCACTAGAACTAACCAATATGTTAGCGTTCTGCAGAGCTGCACCTTAACATATCATGCGCCACCCACCTATGGATGCTGGTAATTTGTATGGTACCACACCACCCAGGTATTGTATCCTATTCTTACATGCTCTTCACACACTCCTTCAGCTTGAATAGCTATTTATTACAAATTCACATTGGATGTCAGGAGAGGAGTGGTGGATTGTTCATGATGGGCACTCTGACTTCTAGCTCCGCCAGTTCCCCACAGGAGGAGTCCAAACCCACATTCTAGTTTGCAAAGCTGGGCACAGAATGATGGGAAAGATCCCCACAAACCAATAAACATGAAGATGATGATAAGCAACTAATGGAAAATACCTCCCCTGTGAGTGGAGTGAACTCCAAGAGAAATAACAGTAATTTGAAGTGGCATGCAAACAATGTTACCTTGGTTTGACAGGCAGGGTAAGCAGGGTATACTGATGTCACCAATGAAAAAGGCACCAACCTCATACTGGGATGAACACTAAGGAAATGGCACCAACTTAACACCTGACTAAAGCACCCGTGCTCATTCTGGGATGATCATGGAATCAAGGGCACCAACCTAACCCTGAATTGACAGGCCCCCATCTCAAAGGCAGGACAAACTCTGAGAACAGGCACCAACCATATACAAGGACTAGAAAACACAAGCAACAAAGGAGGTAACTGCTGTACAGAGGCAGACACTGACCAAATGGAATACCAGGAAAGCTAATTAAATATCATTGTAAGATTATTGTAAGGGCACATACGCCAGCGTTCGGCCTTATAGTCATACGTATGGTAATTATGGTATACGGTTGCAAACGTGGACTCGAGTGATAGTAAATATAGGTGTATAGGTAAGATTATCGCTAGAGATCTAAGTCTCGTGGCGAGCTGACTATATAGAATGGCTGTTACCCGGACCTGGGTCATGTGCCGCCGTTACATTATCCCTCTCTTTAGGCGCAGACCTCCTGGGCTGCATAAACCGTACAAGAGAAAAGGAAAGGAAAGGGAAACAAAGAATGAAACAATCATCCTACGTGCGCAATCGTACGAACCCATAAGTCCCACAACCGATCGGTACAGCTCACTGGCGACCTTTCGGCGGATCCGGCGCACGGGGAAACTCCACATCCATTGACTGGTGGTAAACACCCGTGCCGACGCCATTTGTACCGGGCTGAAATCCAAAGAAGAGAAGAAGAGAAGAGAGAAACAAGAAAACATCTAAAAGTGATCCCGTCTGCATATCTCAACTTCCTAACCCATGCTCCAACAACCATCATTCCCGTAGCTCGCATCTCGGCGTAGGTCATTGTCGGAATCGTCCGGGTGGTAGAGTTTCCGCTCTTGACTTGGCATCGATGGGAGCTTCCGCTGCCGGCATCGGTCGTAGCCTTCGGTGATCATTGATCGTATACGTCAAGTGTGTGTAGTCGCGTCTCATTCGTCGACATCTAACACATAAGCTTCTCTACAATGGTTATACT